>ERZ1645192.143-NODE-143-length-51135-cov-7.641758_pt1 | contig 51135 bp, 45 predicted proteins | sample MGYA00575354_ERZ1645192 | MGnify/ENA primary metagenome ERZ1645192 (study PRJEB40844, sample SAMN11349763) | freshwater sediment metagenome | isolation source: river sediment | host: Sediment | place: India: Faizupur Khadar , New Delhi | collected 2017-02-21 ... | reverse complement strand
TGCGGAACCGCTATTACCACATCGGCATGAAGCGGTTCATCAATCAGGACCCGATCGGTATCTGGGGTGATGCCAATAACCTCGGTAATGGTTTTTCCTATGTTGCGGGGATGGTGATTGAGCATAGTGATCTCACGGGGTTGAGAGATGAAACATACGCCGATGCCGCTGGAAGCACCTCTATGGCGCTTGGATGGCAATTGTTTGACGCTTGTTTAAACAAGGCTTTGGGGCCATTGAGTGTCCCCTTTTCCGTAACTCGCGACCTTGCCTTGGGAGTAGCAGAAAAGAAATCGGCAGGCGAACAAGGGGCAACAGTTGTTATGGGTGTAATGGCATTAACATATGGATTGCCAGCTTCAGTATCCGCTCTGGCCGCTTCAATCGGTGTTTCGCTTTTAGATGCCGCCACAGCGACGGTGCCAACCATAGACGATGTAAAAATGGCGAAAGCGACAGGAGATGAGGGTAACGCTGAGGAATGGAAAAAGAAAAGAACGCAGGCATATCAAGACCTTTCGGGCCTAGAAGAGACCAAACAAGGTGGACGCAAAGAAGAGGGGCGTGATATTTTCGCCAGAACTCAAGGAGAACACGATATCAAGTCATATGAACTGGTTGATAATGATGGCAAAGTTATTGGGGAAGTTGTTGTTGATAACAAAACAGGAGAAGCATTTATAATATATGTGAACGGGGAAAAGGTTAAAATGGAAAATGCACAATGCGAAGGCTCGGTATGTACGACCAGAACCAGCTCCGTTACGGGTAAAAAGGGAAAGCAACTAACAAATCGGCCAGCTGACCCTGAAGAAGGGAATACCGCCTACCAATACTTTCAAATGAACAGGATACGCCGCATGATTTTGGAACGACCCGGAAAAGAAGAAAGGGTCGTTTTGAAAGATCCGACTCCCTCTGACTGGATTTCCATTCCTCGCGTAGTGTATGTGTACCCGAGAGAAAGAAAACTCAAGGATCCGGTACTTTTTTTGCTCTTTTCTAAAAGCCGATATTACAACCGACTTACGGGAGAGTTAAAGTTAGGTCCCGAATCAGAAAACGGCGGTGCCTATTATCCTAACACAGCATGGCAATGGGTTTCCGGCGATTTCAACCCCGGAAACATCGATCCATATGAATGGTGAGGCGGACATGCGCGAGCGAATAGTGATTTTCCTTTCTACTGCTCTTTTTTTGCTCGTTTCTTGTGCCACTGCTGAGAAACTTGTTATTGGCGAAAATGCTGAGGAGATGTATGGTGTCATAAATAAAAGTGGGGATTGGGTTCTTCAACCGGAGTACTATACCATTCACCCTACAAATGACTGGAAGAACTTTATTGCAGAAAAGGAAGATAAGGGAGACTCTTATAGCTTCCTTTTTGACAGTAATGGGAATTTGCTGAAAAAAGAAAAAAAGATATTAGGCAAGGGAACACTGTCTAAATACTTTGCCTTTAGAGCCCAAAATGGGAACTGGGGTTGCTGGGATGAAGATTTCAATTTGGTGATTCCGCCGGAGTATGAGGGTATTTCATATCTTTCAAAGGGAAAGTTTATTGTAAAAAAAGACGACCTCTTCTACTTTTTTTCAGATGGACAGATAGGCTCACAATTGAAACTTCCGATTTCCGAGAATGCTCGATCTATTACCGCATATGAACATCAAGAGGGGGTAGTTCGATTCACTTATTACGATAGTGACAGCAAAGAGATATTTGTAAATGCACAAGGAGAATTTATAGATCGTCCCCCGTACCCAACCCCACCCCTTCGCGATGGATTGAGAAGGAAAAGCATCGTGATAAAAAACATTCTGAGAAGAAATGATGGTCTGGAGGACGCGAAATTGTGGGGCTATGTTAATGAGAAAGACGAGTTTGTGATACCTCCCTCGTTTCTTTTCGCCAATGATTTCTCCGAGGGGCTTGCTTTGGTAAAGAAAGACTATTCTTCTAAGGAGGGTTTTCTTGACACTCAAGGAAGATGGGCTATCTCCCCCAGATTTATGTTCGCATCTGACTTTAGTGAAGGACTTGCTGCGGTTGCGCTGGATCAAGATCTTTTTTCGTCGGGGTACATTGATCATACGGGGAAATGGATAATTAAACCGAGATTTTATAAGGCGACATCATTTCGTAATGGTCGCGCCATAGTGTCAATTTTTCTTAAAAAGAAGGAGTGTTTGCCCTAAAATAGAGCAGAAATGGGCGTTGGATGCAATCTGTCGAAGGGGAACTTCATAAAAACACTGTTTGTTTTCAACATTGCAACGACAATTCTTCTCCGCGTCTACCTCGAACTCGCGGTCTTTTCCCATCGTCTTGACTATCACCTCTTCATTCATCACTTCTTCTGGTTCACCTCGGTCTTCCTCTGGTTCGCGGCAACCGCCCGCTATGTGCTGAAGGTTCCGGTTGAACGACTGCACCTCATCGGTTGGGGCGCTCCACTGGTTCTCATCCCAGTGCTCCATGCGTGGCTAACCGGTTCTCCTCTCGATCTTGCCTACCTGCCGGTCGATGAGGATTTCTGGTTTCACCTCCTCACGCTCAACTACTTCCACCCGCGCAACCACCACCAGTTCTTCACCCTCGCTCCTCTCCTCATCATAACCATCACTGCATCCGTTGCTCTCACAAGAAGTCTCTACCGGACCCTCTTGGCGATCCTGATCGGTTTCTACGGCTCCTATATCGCACTGGGATTGCACCTCTTCGGTGCGGCTCCTCGCTCGAAGGCGTTCGTCCTTCTGCCGACGGCATTCACCAACCAGAAACTGCTTGCCCTCATTTATCTGCTGGTGTCGCTCATCCTTTGCGCAATACTCTTCATCCCTGAGATAATGGCCTTCTTGCGCCGCTCTAATGCTATGCGAGTCGCGATCTTCACGGTGGCCGGTATACTCATTGGCATCTTCGGGACAGCCTACTGCTCCTACGCCACACTTTCTATCGTCGATATGGTGCTGGTCGGGCTGGTTTTTCTGCCGTCCGCCTTTCTCGCCGAACTGCTCATTTCACGCGCCAAGTTCGGCATGGCATACTTTTTCGCCGGATTCTACACGGTCGCCGCTTTTATGACCACGCTTCGGTAGGAGACCGTTTTTCCGCAGGGCCTTCGGCGGTATCCGGATAGTTTGATCCGCGAGTTTGACTTTTGGCGTTCTTTCCCGATAATACACGCGAACCTCGAAAGAAGGAGGGTCCATGCGTACCGCGAAGAAAGAGAATCGGCGCGAACAGATACTGGCCTGCGCGGCCAAGGTGTTCGCCAAGAAGGGCTACCACGCGACCAGCATCAGCGACATCTGCAAGAAATCCGACGTGGCGCGCGGCACCCTCTATCTCTACTTCGAGAATAAGCGCGATATCTTCGACACCCTCATCAAGAATTTCACCGGCTCGATCATACAGGATATCACGATGTTCTCGAAGGACGAGCCGCTCCAACTCCAGTTCAACCGCAACATGTGCAAGATGGTCGACAATATCACGCAGAACAAGGACCTGACGAAGATCATCGTCTCGGAGGCGGTGGGACTCGATTCGGAGTTCGATCACCAGCTCATCCTGTTCTACGCGCGGCTGGTCGAGTATGTCGAGGGGGCGCTGACGATGCTGCAGAAGAACGGCGACATCTCGGCGCACATCAATGTCCGGCTTCTTTCCTATTCGCTGCTCGGGACGATAAAAGAGATCGCCTACCAGTGGGCCATCGACGGCGGCAATGTGCTCGACATGGATCCGCTCATCAAGGTGGCGAAGAATTTCAAGATACAGAATTACATCGCATTCGCGGGAGAATAACACCATGAAGAAAAAAGGATTGGAAGACCTGCTGTCGGTCGTCCTGACGAAGGATCAAGTGCAGGCGCTCCGCGAGGAGATCGTGTCGGGTGCTCGCCGGCTGCACCGTGTCGTGGATGACAACGAGCGGGCCCGGGTGCGTCGCGACGAGTTGCTGGCTCTTATGCGGCGCATCGACGATTTCATTGAGAAAAAGGATTCCTCCCCGCTTTTTCTGCGCACGATGTACAGCGCGGTCAAAGAGCAGGTGAAAAAGGCGGTCATGCCGATGTTGGAGGAGATATTACGCGAGGCCGAGAACGAAGGACTCGACGCGGTGCCGCCGGCGAAAAGCGCTCCGAAGGCCGCTGCGGGCGAATCACGCTCCTCCAAGCCGGGACCGGCCGAAGAGCAGGGCGAACGCCGTCCCGAGGCGCCGCGCCGACGCCGCCGTCCCCGCCGCCGTCCGGGCGCGAGGAAAGAGGGGGGCGCCGCTCCGTCGAATGCCGACGCCGAGACCGAATAACGTTCCCTCTGCCGGAGTCCTGATACTTTCGCCATGCGCATCATCACGGTTCAGCACTTGATAAAAGACGGCCGTACGCTGCTGATAGACCGCGTGCCGCCCCGTTCCCGCGCGGCGGCGGTGCTGACCAACGCTTCGGCGTTGTCGCCCCGTGCGCGCAGAGGCATCACCATCACCACCGCCGCTATCGCCAAAGAGCTCGGGATCGTGACATATCTGCCGCTCGGCGGCCCCGTATCGGCGGGGCCCTTCGCGATAGAACCGGCATGGCTGGGGCCGCTGACGGTCAACCCGCTCATCGACGGCCGGTATTACTATCTGTCGGTCCTTCCCGATATCCCCTTCCGGAGCGGCGGGGAAACGATCCTGCTTTTCCCCGCCGATGAGCGGCCGACGGCCGAGACGCTGAAGGGCTTCCGCCGTTTCGTCCGCGAGAGCCGTTTCGTGTCGATCGTCGTGTCGGGTCCTCATGCCGCGGAATGGCGGCGACTCTGCGCACCCCGCATAGTCATGGAATTGAAGGAGCCCCCCGCCCAATCGCTCATAGAGTGGCGCGGATGAACAGTGTCGGCCGCATCGGCGCGTTCCTCATCGGGTTCAGCCGCCGCGAGAGTACGGTGCTTCTGGTGGCGGCGGTCGGCATCGGGATGCTGTCCGGTGTCGCCTATCTGCTTTTCAGCGGCCTGATCGAACTGATCAGCCGTTTACTGCTCGGGACCGGCACCGACGGCGTGGTCGAAGGTTTCCGCGCCCTGCCGCTGCCGTTACGGATACTTCTGCCGCTGGCCGGTGTTGCGGCGGGCGGGTTCCTGATACGTTATTTCTCGAAGGAGAGCGCCGGGACGGGCGTCGGGCTCCTGCTCAAGACGATACGGCTGAAGAACGGCATCCTGCCGCATGCGCTCGCGCCGTTCAAACTGGTGACGGCGGCCCTGTCGATCGCCTGCGGCGCGCCGCTCGGGCTCGAAGGACCGGTCATCGTGATCAGTTCCTCCATCGGTTCGTCGGTGGGGCAGGCGCTCAAGGTCGGTTATTCGCGCATGAAACTTCTGCTCGGCTGCGGATCGGCGGCCGGACTCGCCGTCGCTTTCAACGCCCCCATCGCCGGGACGATCTTCGCCGTCGAGACGGTCATGGGCAATTACGCCATCGGGACGCTCACCCCGGTAGTGGTGGCCGCCGCCACGGCGAGTTTCTTCGGCGCCTATTTTCTGCCGGGCCACGAAGCGCTCCCGTTCAGCCGGATAGCGCAGACCTACGGCGCCGACACCGTCTCTTCGACCGCCATCCACTCCGTGACCGAGATATCGCTCTATCTGGCGCTCGGCATCATCTGCGCGCTTCTGGGGGTGGCGCTGATCAAGGCGACCGCGGCGCTGACCGCCCGCTTCGAACCGCTCAAGAAGCGTATCCCCGAATATCTTCATGCGCCGCTCATACTGCTGCCTTTCGCGCTGGTGGTCCCCTTCGTTCCTTCGATCTTCGGGCTCGGCAGGGATGTCATGGTCGACGCCTTCGCGTGGGGTCCGTGGCTGCTGATGGGCATCGCGCTGCTCAAACTGGTCTTCCTGCCGCTTGCCTTTTCGAGCGGCGCCTCGGGCGGCATCTTTTTTCCCATCCTGTTCGTCGGTTTCGTCTTCGGACTCGGGTTCGGCAAGCTCATGCCGCTCCTCCTTTCCGACCTGCCGGTCGGCAGCGCCTATTCTTTCGCCGTGGTCGGTACCGGCGCGCTTCTGGGCGCGGCCACACAGGAGCCGATAACGAGTTTCCTGCTGGTCTTCGAACTGACCCGCGACTACACGATACTGCCGGCGCTGATGCTGGCGACGGTCGTCAGCGTCTTCATGTCCCGGACACTTTCCTCCGCTTCGATATACAACTACCAACTCATGCAGGAGGGTATCCTGCCGCACGCCGCCGAGGAGACCTCGCTGATGCACGAGACCAAGGTGGAGGTCTGCTATAAAAAGGATTGCGTGACCGCGGCGCCGCATGAGCCGCTCAGCGCGGTGGTCGACCGGATGCGCGAGAAGGAGCGGTTCGAAGCCTATGTGGTCGACGAGCGCGGGAAGTATCTCGGCACCATCAACGCGGTACTTACCAGCGCCCGCGAAGTGGAGTACGGGCTCATCAGTCCGGTGGTGGTCGCCAACGATCTGGTCAACACCTCCTTCCCGACGGTGCGTCCCGGCGACAGCATCGCGCAGGCGATGCGCAAGACCGCCGAGTACGATGTCATCGAGATACCGGTGATCGGCGATGACGGAACACTGCTCGGCTGTATCCACGAACACGACATAATCGCCTTCTACGAGCGGGAGATCCTCTCCAAGTCTCATCTGGTGAAGATGGTCGGCCAGCACGAAGAGCAGGGGCAGCAGCAGATACGTCTGACGGGGGAGTTCGTCATCGAAACGATCCCGGCTCACGGGACGCTCGTAGGGCGCAACCTCATTGAACTGAAACTGCGCCAGCGTTTCGGCGTGCAGGTGCTCGCGGTCCGGGAAAAAGGGAACGAACGCGGCATCATCGAACCGGAACGACAACTCGGCGAAGGCGACACCCTTATCGTCGCCGCCCGGCGCGAGGATATCGCCGCCTTCCGCGCGGCGGTGTCGGCGGGCGAATAAACCGGCACATTTTTTGACAAAGCAGGCTGGAAATGATACGTTTGCCGGTGCTTTATCATAGGAAAGGTGCGGACGCCGCATGACGATACCTGAATTCAGCTCGAAAGAGATAGAACTCAAAGAGAAAAAAGATCCCTTTATCGGCCAGACCATCAGCGAGCGATACCTCATCACCGGCATCATCGGTTCGGGCGGCATGGGTAATGTCTACCTCGCCGAACATGTCCTGCTCAAGAAGAAGGTCGCCGTCAAGATACTCCACTTCGAACTTTCCAAGAACAAGGATACCCTCGAGCGGTTCAAACGCGAGGCGATCGCGGCCAGCAACATCGGCCAGTCCAACATCGTCGATGTCACCGATTTCGGCTATACCGAACAGGGCAACTCCTTCTTCGTCATGGAGTATGTCGAGGGGGAGTCGCTGGCCGATATCATCAAGAAACGGGCGCCGCTGCCGCTCCATCATGTCATCGCGATATCGGCGCAGGTGGCGCTGGCGCTCTACAACGCCCACGGCAAAGGCATCGTCCACCGCGACATGAAGCCGGAGAACATCCTCATCACTTCGAAGGATGAGATATCGCCCTTCGTCAAGATCGTGGACTTCGGCATCTCGAAGATCATCGGGACCAACGTGACCGCCCGCAAGGAGCGGACCCTCACCAAGACCGGCGCGATCTTCGGCACCCCCGAATATATGTCGCCGGAGCAGGCGGGCGGCCAGCAGGTCGATACGCGGACCGACATCTATTCGCTGGGCATCATGATGTACGAGATGCTTACCGGCAAACTCCCGTTCGTCGATCAGAACTACATGAAGGTGCTCCACAAGCACCAGTACGAGATACCCGATCTCCCCTCGTCGAAGGAGCCCACCGTGCCGTCCGAAATGGACGCCATCGTGATGCGCTGTCTCGAAAAGAACGCGGCGAACCGCTACCCCACGATGCTCGATCTCATCGCCGACCTCAAGAGGGTCTACACCCAGTACGGTCTCGAGAAGAGGATAAACCTCGCCTTCCTCCTCAATTCGACCGTCATCTCGCGCGCCGAGGGCGAGGAGCCCTCGCCGACCGCGCAGGAACGGCCGTCGGAACGCGACATGCTCCTCATGCTCAATCAGGGGACGATGGCGGGCCGTCACCGCGAAAGGAGCGATACGGTCGCGGCGGTCCAGAAGAAATCGACCCTCATCACCATCGTCGTCATACTGGCGCTGCTGCTGGTGGCGGCGGTGCTCATCTACCGGACCGTCACGAAAAAGAGCGACATCCTCGTCGCCGAGCGGTCGCAGGGGGAGGATCCGAAAAAGAGCGTACCGGAAATAAAACAGAAGGAACCCGACCGTAAGCCGCCGGTCCAGAAGCAGCATGAGCCCAAGACCTACAGCGGCAAGAAGGTGACCGGTACCGCGAGAAAGACCATCCTGCTGACGGTCAACGCGAATGTCGAGGGCGTGACGGTCCTCAACAACGAGACCGGCAAGGTGCTCTGCGTGACGCCGTGCAAGACGCGCCTGCCCAAGAACGACGGCGCGGTGATGGTGCTCGGTTTCCAGAAAGACGATTTCAATATCCGCCCCATGGCCATAGCGCTCGACCGGGACATGACGGTCAATGTGGATCTCAAGCAACTTCAGTAACCGACGGGAGGCGCCCATGTCCAAGAAGATCTTCGTCGTTGATACGAATGTCATCCTCTCCGATCCCAAGGCGATCTTCAACTTCGAGGAGAACGACATCGTCATTCCGCTGGTGGTGGTCGAGGAACTCGACAAGTTCAAGAAGGACATGAACCAGATCGGCCTCGCGGCCCGCGCCTTCGCCCGCTACATCGACAGTATCCGCAAGCGCGGCAGTCTGCTGAAGGGGGTCCAACTCAAGGAGGGTGGCTCGATACGGATAGACCTCGCGTCGAAGGTCGATCTGCCGGCGCTCGATCTGGGCGGTTCGCACGCCGACAACATCATCCTCTCGAGCGCCTACCGCGTCACCAAGGAGAACCCGAATGTGCCGGTGGTGCTGGTCAGCAAGGACATCAACATGCGCATCAAGGCCGATGCGCTGGGGATACAGGCCGAGACCTACAAGAACGAGACGATAAATTTCACGAGTCTTCACAAGGGGTTCGAGCCGCTCGAGATCGCCGGCGAGGTTATCGACCGTATCCACCAGATGAAGAAACTGCCGCTTGACGACGCGCTTGCCGCGCCGTTCCAGAAGGGCTTTGCCAACCAGTTCTTCCTGCTCAAGGACGCCGCCAACGAACAGCATCAGTCGATCGTCCGGATCGATCCCTTCGACAAAGCGGCGGTGCCGCTCAAGCAGTACAAGTCGGTCTGGGGCATATCGGCGCGCAACGTGGGACAGAAAATGGCGCTCGACCTCCTGCTCGACGACCGGGTGAAACTGGTGTCGCTCATGGGTATGGCCGGCACCGGCAAGACGCTCCTTGCCATCGCGGCGGGACTGGTCAAGTGCCTCGAGGAGGGGGTCTACACCCGGATGCTCGTCGCGCGGCCGATCTACCCGATGGGGCGCGATATCGGCTATCTCCCCGGCACGGTCAACGAGAAACTCAAGCCGTGGATGCAGCCGGTCTTCGACAATCTCGAGTACCTGCTGGCCGGCTACGATTCGACCAACTTCGGCAAGATGAACGATCTCCTGAATTCGGGCATCATCGAGGTGGAGGCGCTCACCTATATCCGCGGCCGCAGTATCCCCGAACAGTTCATCATCGTCGACGAGGCGCAGAACCTGACGCCGCACGAGGTGAAGACCATCGTGTCGCGCGTCGGCGAGAACACCAAGATAGTGCTGACCGGCGACCCGTTCCAGATAGACAATCCTTACATGAACGAATCGAACAACGGACTTTCCTACATCGTCGACAAGTTCAAGGAATTCGATCTCGCGGGACATATCATCCTTGAAAAAGGCGAGCGCTCGGCGCTTGCCAACGCGGCGGCGGAGCTGTTGTAACAAAAATGCTGATCGCCCTTCTGTCGGACATACACGGCAACCTGCCGGCGCTCGAGGCGGTCATCCGGAAGATCGCCGGGCTCAAGCCCGACCGGCTTTATTTCCTCGGCGATGCGGTCGGGTACGGGCCGTGGCCGGCCGAATCGGTCGAGATACTGCGCCGCAACGTCCACGGCGGGGTGCTGGGCAACCATGACGCCGGCGCGGTGCGCAAGGTGGACGTGTCGAGTTACTACGACGCCATCCGGTATGTCATCGAATGGTCGCGCGATCAGTTGAACGACGAGCAGAAAAAATTCCTCGCCGACCTGAAATACATCTTCAACGACGACACCGGGCTGATCCTTTGTTCGCACGGCTCGCCGCGGATGCCGGAACGGTTCGACTACCTCTACAGCAAAGAGACGGTCGAGCGGCTGTACGAGGTGGAGCCCTTTCTACGGCGCGTCACGTTCGTCGCCCATTCCCACTTTTTCAGTTATTTCGTCCTGACCGGCAACGGTCGTTCGATCGAACTGGACCTCACCTCGGGCCGTATAGATATCGACTTTCCCTACCCCTCGGTCTGCGCCGTCGGTTCGGTCGGTCAGCCCCGCGACGGCGACAAACGGGCCGGCTTCGTCACCTTCGACACCGAGAAGATGGCGGTCCAGTTCCACCGCGTCGAATATGATGTGGAAAAGACGGTGAACCAGATACGGAAACTGAAACTGCCGCGCAGTTTCGCCGACCGCCTGCTCGAGGGGCATTAGCATGTACTGGCATATCTTCGACCGGCCGCAGGAATACGGGGCGATGCTGGAACGTCAGGAGGCGCTCCGCGACCGGGTGCTCGCCGGGGAACTGGGCGAAGGTATCGTGCTGTTCCTCGAACATACGCCGGTCTACACGCTCGGGATACGCGGCGTCGAGCGGCACATCCTGATGCCCGCCGCCGAACGGGAGCGTCGCGGCATCGCCCTTCACCGGACCCGGCGCGGCGGCGATGTGACCTACCACGGGCCCGGGCAACTGGTCATCTATCCCGTTCTCGACCTGCACCGCTGCCGGTTCGGATCGGTGAAGGAATTCGTCGTATGGTGGGGCGCCGGTATGGCCCGGGTGCTCGAAACGCGCTACGGTATCGCGGCGCGCTGGGATGAGAAAAGAACGGGTGTGTGGGTCGGCCGCAACAAGATCGCCGCGGTCGGTCTCCATGTGAAACGGGGGGTCTCGGCCCACGGTTTCGCGCTCAACTGTGCCCCCGACCTGACCCACTTCACCGGCATCGTCCCCTGCGGCATCACCGACGGGGGAGTGACCTCCATACAGCGCGAACGCGGCGCGGCGCCGCGCCCCGCCGAACTGGCGCGCGAACTGCTTTCCTTTCTCGCGGAACGATTCGGCACCGACAACCTGAAGGAGTACCCGATACCATGATCAGAAACATCGTGCTCGGCAGCTGTCTGCTTTTTATCGCCGCCTGCGCCTCGTCGGGCGGTCCGGAGAAAAAGCCGGCGCAGGATTACCGCGACTCCGCCCTTGTCTACCTGCCTCTCGCGGTGGGGGAACAGTGGGTCTATACGGTCGACTACCTCGGTCAGGCGGGGGAGATGACCGTCGAGATCGTCCGGCAGGAGGGAGAATGGTTCGTCGATAACCGCGGCACCATGCTCACGGCCGATCATCGCGGCATCCGCGACAAGGACCGCTACCTGCTCACTTTTCCGCTACAGGAGAAACGGTCGTGGGTCGCCTTCCTGACCCCCACCCAGCGGGAGACACGCACTATTGTATCGGTCGATACGCCGGTCGATACCCCTGCGGGCCGTTTCGAGGGGGCGATCGCGGTCGAGACGAGCGTCGCGGCGACCGCTGATATCTTATTGAAATCGGTGCATTATTTCGTCCCCCGGGTCGGCATCGTAAAGATAGAGACCTATCTGGAGGATGCCCGCAGCGGCGCGGTGAAGCGGCAGACGGTGACGCTCCTGAAAAGTCGGCAAAGGAAAAATGTTGAGAAAAATTGACAATAATATAGATAATTGTTATATAGTTAGCATGAATTGTTATGCTAATTAAGCATAGTTATGTAACTTTGCGGAGGCAGCGATGAAAAACCTGCTGGTTCTGTTCGTGATAGTGTTCGCCTTGACGCTTGCGGCGCAGGAGGCGCCGGGCAACTCCGAAGAGGTGCCGGTGCCCCCCTTCATCGACCTGAATCAGGCCGATTTCACGCAGGCGCCCGACGAACACGAAGTGGCGACGGGCGATACGCTGTGGGACCTTTCGGAGAAATATCTCAAAAGCCCGTGGTACTGGCCGAAAGTCTGGTCGATCAACCCGCAGGTCAAGAATCCCCATCTCATCTACCCCGGCGATAAAATATACTTCAAGGGTACCGGCGAGATCATGATGCCGCCGACCAACGAAGGGGGTCTGGCCATCGGCGAGGGGAGTGAATCCTCCGAGGATATGGAGACCGATGAGACCGCCCGCACCGGCAAAACGCTCGACGACAAGCCGGAGAATTACAAAGAATACGTCAAACTCGGCGGCAAATATCGCATCGACCGTTTCCGTCAGATAGACGACACGGTGCTCGACGTGCCGCACCGCGGCTTTATATCGCCCGAAGGGCTCAAGATCGCCGGCAAACTGCTGGCCGCCTACGACCAGAAGGAACTGCTCTCCACCGAGGACGATTGTTACGTACAGTTCGACGGCAAGAAACTGGCGGTGGGCGACTATCTCGAGTTCTTCCGTGTCGAGGAGGAGATCGAACACCCGGTGTCGGGCGATGTGGTGGGGAATCGGGTCGAGATCACCGGCAAGGGGAAGATCATCGACATCAACAAGTCCGGCATCGCGACGGTCAAGATCGTCAAGTCCTATACCTCGGTCGAGCGCGGCGACAGCGTCCGCGAGTTCGAGGAACTCAAGACCAACATCCGCATCGTGCAACTCGACAAGAAAATGGAAGTGACGGTCCTCACCGGCTACGATCCGGTCATCTACTTCGGTCCCGGCTATCTGGTCTATCTCGACAAGGGCTTCAAGGAGGGTCTGCAGGAAGGACACATGCTGACGATACGTCGCCAGCAGGACGGCCTCGGGACGCTCGACCCCGATGAGGTGCTCAAACTTCCCCGGGAGCAGGTGGGCGAGATCGTGGTCGTCCGCGCCGAGCCGCACACCGCGGTGGCCATCATCACCCGGAGCGTCGTCGGCATCGAACGCGGCGATATAGCGACCGCCACCACGCTTGACTAATCGCATCCTTCTTATCCTTCTTATCGCGATTCTGACCGTTGCGTCGGCCGGGTTTATCTCTCTCAACACCCTGTTCGTGGACGGTTACCGCGCCGCCGCCGACCCGGTGCCGCTCTGGGCGGACGATATGGCAAAAGAGATCGAACTGTTACAGGCATACATCGCGACCGGCACACCCGCCGACCCGCGCCTGCAGGATGCGGTGAATCGTCTGAAGGGCCGCTATGAGCGTCATGCGGTCGCGGTCGCCGATCGTCTGGACCCGTTGCTCAAAACGCGGTTGACGGGCTATCACGAAAAGGTCTGGCCCGCCGTCGCGCAATGGGCCTCGGGGGATCCGGCCGTCGAAAGCGAGCTTCTGCGCGGAGAGATCAAGATTCTGCACAAGATACTGGTGCTTGCCGGCAAACGGCTGGGCAAAGAGGCCGAAGGGGCGCGCCGGCAGGGACTTCTACTGACCGCGCGCGTTACCGCCGGGCTGTTCGCCGCGGTCGCGGCGCTGGGCTTGGCGGCGCTTTTTCTGGCGCGGCGCGGCGGCAGACGGCTTGAGGCGGTCGCCAAGAAGATCGGCCTGCCCGATCCCGGCGCCGACGACCTGATGGCGTGCGCCGGCCGGATCGGCGATGAACGCGCGACCGCCGAGAACGCCGACCGCCGCGAACTGACCCGGGAACGGACGATACTCAAACGGTACCGCGATATCCTCGATTCCCTGCAGGCGGGCATCGTCGCCGCCGACACCGCGTCGGAGCGGGTGTTGTTCGTCAACACCGTTTTCCATGAATGGTTCGGCACCGGACCGGAGTTCATCGGGGAACCGCTGAAGGCGGTCATCGCGAAGAGCGGCATCGATATCTCCCTGCCGGGTAAACTGCCGCATACCGGGAAGACCTACTGGCGCGATGTGACGACGGTGGGCGGCACGGTGCTCCACGTTGTCCGCGACATCAGCGAACAGGAACGGCTCGCCAGCCGCCTGCTCAATTCGGAGCGGCTCATCTCCATCGGCGAGATGGCCTCGAAGGTGACCCACGAGATCCGCAATCCGCTCTCGACGGTCAAACTCAACGCCGAATACATCGCCGACAACGCGCGGAACCTTACCCCCGACGAACTGTCGGCCTCGATCGCCCTCATCGTCAAGGAGGTGATACGACTCGAGGAGATGACCGACCGCTACATGGGGATGGTGCGCTACCGCGCCGAAGATGAACCGGCCCACAGAACGCTCCTGCCCGAGGCATTGAACGACCTGTTGAAGTTCCACGAAGGTGAATTCAAGAAACGCGGCATATCGCTGGATGTGGCGATGTTACCCGACGCCGAACTGACCATCGCGCTCAATTCGTTCCGCGAGGTGATGCTCAATCTCCTCAAGAACGCGTGGGAGGAACTGGGTGACGGCGGCCGCGTGATGTTGTCGGGCGAAGCGGCGGGCGGCATGGTCCGTCTTTTTGTGGACGACAGCGGGCACGGTGTCCCGGCGGCGGAGAGGGAAAAGATATTCCGGAATTTCTATACCACCAAGCCGGGCGGCACCGGCATCGGACTCAGTCATTCGTTGAAACTGGTCACCGAAGCGGGCGGCACCATCGCGGTGGAGGATTCATCGCTGGGCGGCGCGCGATTTGTCGTGACGGTCCCGCGGATCGGCGCGGTCTGAAGCCTTACGGATAGATATTTATCTGATTCGATATCCAGCGATCGTCGAACAGCACCTCAAGGGTAAAGTCGAAGTGTTCCATGTCGTTGTAGGCCCAGACGTGCTCGAAGGGCGCCTGAAAGCCGATCTCGGCCGCCTTCATCACCTTGTTGGGCCGTCCGGCGACCGCCTCGATCTGTTCGCGCGTCATCCCCATGCCGAGGTTGAAGACCTTCTCGGGGTGCTTGGTGAGGAAGCGGATCTCGACGATGAGTCCGTTGCGGACGAAGAAGAGGATGTCGCGGTCGGTGTAGTCGAAGACCACATAGTCGTCGTTGGGGTTCTGGCCGCGTTTGGGGTAGACGGTCATCGTGCCGTAGCCCATGTGTTTGAGGATGTAGTTCACCCGCTTGCCGAGGTATTCGCCCCAGTTGAAGATGATGCCGTGCGGTACCACGATCTCGTCGTTCTTCTGCGCCATGTCGTTACTCCGTTCGGTGGTCTTCCCTGACCGGTCATCGGTCGGGGGAAGCTATCATAAAAGCGGGAGGAAGACAAGATTAGCTCCCGCGTCCCCCTTCAATTTTCTCTGGCAAAACCTTTTCCTTATGATATACTGGCGGTGATTTCGTGATAGGGGTGTGTCACTTTGGGGCTTCGTAAGATTTTCTCGAAAAGACTTCTGAACTTCGTGCTTCTGGTGAGCCTTCTTTTTTCTGAACTATGTTTTGGTGCTGACTCTCTGGAAGAGATAGCTTGGGAAAAATACCGAAAAAGGATTGAAGACACGGCAGATCCTTACTTGACCTGTAATGGGTATCGTGGAAAGAAATTCACAATGATAGGGTATTGCAGCAGCGGTGAATTTACTGGCCTTGTCAGCATGGGATCTCTGTACAATTCTTCAAGTCATCGGCAAATTGCACTGACGCAACTTTCAATGGTTGGATCGCATTGGAAATCTTTTCTTTTGGCACAGATAACCATGTTAAATGCCGATTCCTTGACTGGTGCCCTAGTTCGAGTGTCTTTAGTGGATTACGCACAAGTAGAATTTGCTTTGTTACATTTCGGGAATTATTCCTATGTAGGGCATTCCTATACATTACTTAAGATTGACACCATTAAATCGCGGGCTGATTATGTGTGGTCTCTTGTGCAGTTCGCTCCTTTGAATACTGCAGGATTCATTTCCCTCAGAAGAGCATGGCATCCCGATAAATCCTTTTGGGGCGGCAGAAGAAAATGGGACGGTTTCCGTGGCGGGGTTCAGATTGGTGCTATGAATTTCAACTATATGTTCAAGGGTCTTCTTCAAATCGGCGCGATATTCTCCTTCAACGGTTCATTTCGTGGTTTCATACAGGCGGGATTCATCAACAGTACCGGATACAGTAGTCTTGGCGATTCGCTCGTAATGACGGAAGAAGAAGAATTGCCGAATGAAACCTATACTCGTCCAGACACCGGCGAAGTGTTGGAACTGGGTCAAGCCCGTGAAGGTTTTCGTGGCGGTATGCAGGTGGGCGTCTGGAATACTGCGACGAAGTTCGCCGGCATCGGCCAGTTCGGCATCCTCAACATGGCGCAGACCATGAAAGGGACGCAGACCGGCGTGGTCAATGTCGCGCGCACCGTCTATGGCGCGCAGATCGGCCTCGTGAACTATACCGGCGACCTCTACGGCTTCCAGATAGGACTCGTCAACATCGTGAAGAACAATAAAGTATTCTTCATGCCGATATTGAATGCGAGTTTCTGATTGACTTAGCGACTGTAAAAAAAGAGAGGTGCTCTATGAGCGACAAACAACTGGAAAAAACACCGCCCGAATATCTCTCCATGCTCTCCGGCATGATCGGACTTTTGGAAGATGCACGAAGGACCGCGGCACGAACGGTCAACAGCATCATGACCGCGACTTATTGGGAGGTCGGCCATCGAATAGTCGAATATGAACAAGACGGCAAAAAGAGAGCGGAGTACGGAACTGCGCTGTTGAAGCGTCTTTCTGCCGACTTGACGAAGCGGTTAGGCAGAGGTTTTTCGCGGCAAAACCTACAGCAGATGCGTCAGTTTTATTTAGTTTTTCCTCCGGAAAAGATTTGCCAGAAGGCTTCTGGCAATTTGTTGGCCGACGAAACCTCCGAGAAAGGTCAGAAGGCTTCTGGCAATTTGCCGCAAACAACGCGGAAGGCTCCCGTCAAATGGTCTTTGGCCTATATAGCCGGGCTGTTTCCTCTGCCGTGGTCTCATTATGTCCGTCTGTTATCGGTCAAGAATGCTGATGCTCGCTCTTTTTATGAGATCGAGGCATTGCGCGGTGGCTGGTCGGAGCCGCAACTCGATAGGCAGATATCATCAATGTTTTATGAGAGAACTGCGCTTTCCAGAAACAAGGCCGCCATGCTGAAAAAAGGAGAAAAAGCACTGCCGCAAGATACGGTGAGTCCCGAAGAAGAGATCAAAAACCCGCTGGTGCTGGAATTTCTTGGACTCAAGGACGAATACTCCGAATCGGAACTGGAAGATGCCATCATTCGTCACTTGGAATCGTTTCTCTTGGAATTGGGAACCGACTTCGCCTTTATCGGTCGGCAGAAAAGGCTTCGCATTGACGACACTTGGTTCCGGGTCGATCTGGTTTTCTTTCACCGCCGTCTCAAGTGCTTGGTGCTTATTGACCTTAAACTGGGCAGGTTCACTCATGCCGACAGTGGACAAATGCAAGTATATCTTAATTATGCACGCGAGAACTGGACGCGCCCCGATGAAAACCCGCCGGTCGGCATTATTCTCTGCGCGGAGAAAGGCAACGATCTGGTACGCTATGCTTTGGGCGGTTCATTGAACAGGATGCTTGCCGCGGAATATCAAACCATTTTACCTGATGCGGATCTGTTGCTGGCGGAGATCGAGAAAACGCGCAAGCAGTTGGAGCTACGGAAAAAGAACCGTTCTAGAAAATAACAAGTTTCTCATACCTTATATTGTATTCAAGCGATTGCCCCGATTACTCTTTCCCGTTCCCGCCCATGAATTTCTTCTTCAGTTTTCCCGCCAGCCACAGCGCCTGCGTATCTTTCATGAGGAAGAGCGCCGCGAAGAAGAGGGCGAAAAAGATGATCGATACGAGTGTCAGCGGTATGCCCAAGGCGACTATCCGCCAGCCGCTCGCGGCGAAGAGGCCGTAGAGATACGGCTTGAGGAAGTAGAGCGGCGCGGCGATGGCTCCCGAAATCAGCAGTATGCGGAAGGCATAGAGGGCGGCGCGGCCGGTCATCGGCCCGAAGGCGTCGCGCTTCTTCCGGATGAGCGGCAGAACGAGGAAGGTCGTGTTGATGAGAGCGGCCAGCGTCGCGGCCAGCGCGATCCCCTGCCCTTTCAGCGGCCCGACCAGCGCCAGACACAGCGCGATATTGGCGCCGAACGACCACATTCCGGCCCAGGTCGGCGATTTGGTATCTTCCTGAGCGTAGAAGGCGGGAGCGAGGACGCGGTTGGCGGCGATGAAGTAGAGCCCCGCGATGTGACAGAGGAATATGGCGGTAGTGAGCGTCACCGAATCGTCGCCGAAGGCGCGCGCCTTGAAGACCAGCGTAATGATCTCGCGGCCGTTCATGAGGGCGATGAGGGTCGCCGGGATGGTGACCAGCGCGATGAGGTTGATGCTGAACAGCAGATGCCCGGTGAATTTATCCCACTCGTTCCGCTTGGCGTTCTCCGAAAGTTCGGTGAGCACCACCGTCCCGATAGAGACGGCGAAGATGCCAAGGAGCAGTTCAAGGAGCCGGTTACTGAACTGGAGCGAACTGACTACGCCCGTTCCGGCGGTGCTTGCGATGACCGAGGAGGCGAGGACATTCACTTCGTAGGCCGCCATCCCGATGACGGTGGGGCCGACCAGCAGAAATATCTTGCGGACGCCGGGATCGCGGAACGCCGCGGCGAGCGGCCGGAAGCAGAAGCGAAACCCCGTCCTGATGACATAGGGCAGTTGGAGCAGCGCCTGCAGAGAGCCGCCGACGATGACGCCGACCGTCATGGCGCGCGCCGGATTGTCCATATAGGGAGACAGAAGCACCGTCGAGGCGATGATACAGCCGTTGAAGACCATCGGCACCGCGCCGGCGGGGCCGAATATGTTGACGCTGTTGAGTATCCCTTGAAAAAAAGCGGCCATCGATATGAACGCGAGATAGGGGAACATGATGCGGGTGAGGAACGCCGTTTCCTGCTGTATGTCGGGGGTCAGATCGGCGTAAAAGGTGTGGATAAGAGGTCCGGTGAAGAGAATGCCGAGGGTGACCGCCGTGACCACGAGGAAGGTGAGCACCGTCAGGAACGACGAGAGGAAGAGCCGTATCTTCTCCCTGTTGTCCTCGATGAGGTAGCCTTTGAAGGTCGGAACGAAGGCGACGGCGATGCTCCCTTCGGCGAAGAGTTTGCGCATCAGATTGGGAAGGAGGAACGCGATGGTGAAGGCGTCGGAAAAGGCGGTGGTGCCGAGGTAGGCGGCCCGCACGATCTCGCGGATAAGGCCCAATACGCGGCTGCCGGCGGTGAGAAATACCAGTTTCAGACTATGGCGGACGATACCCCGGGTGTTCACTGCACCTTCATGAGCGTCGGATCGACGACATCTTTTTCCTCGACGGTGGTGGTCGGTTCGGTGCCGGCGACGAAGTGCATCATGCGTCCCGTTTCGCTCACCAGTCCCGTCTTGCGGTCTATCTGGACCGACACGATGCCGGGCGGCCGCCGGAAATCGGTCTTGGGGAAGTTGGCGAGATAGCGCGACATGAAGTCCATCCAGATCGGCAACGCCGCCTTCGAGCCCGATTCATTCGGGCCCAGCGTGATGCCGTGCTGGTCGTTGCCCACCCAGACCCCGGCGATGAATTCGGGCGAGAAGCCGATGAACCACGCGTCGAAACTGTCGTTGGTGGTGCCGGTCTTGCCGCCGAGGTTGCGTCCGAGCGACGACGCCTGCGCCGAAGTGCCGTAGGTCGAAGCGTCCTGCAGTATCTTGGTCATGAGGTAGGCGCTCTGCGGCGACATATTCTGTTCCTCGGGCCGGCGGGCGTTGAGGAGCATCCGCTCTATCTTCTCGGCGGCCGACAGATAGGGATCATAGAAGACGGTGTTGTTCTCCAGCAGGGCGCCGTTACGGTCGACCACCTTGCGGATGTAGGTCGTGTGCGGTTTTTTCCCCTGATTCGGGAAGTGCGAATAGGCGTCGGTCAGTTCGTCGAGCGTCAGGCAGGAGGCGCCCAGAACGGTGCCGAACTCGGGCCGGAGTTCGCTCTTGATCCCCAGTTTCTTCGCGAAGTCGAGTCCGTAGGAGATGCCGATGTCCATGAACATCCGGACCGCCGGCGCGTTCATCGACAGTACGATCGCCTCCCACAGCGTCACCTCTCCTTTGAACGTGGCGTCGTGGTTCTCCGGCTTGAAGTTCATATCGGTAAGGGCCACCGGCGCGTCGAGCAGCATCGTGGCGGGGGTGAACTTGAGTTTCCGCTCCTCGTCCTTCTGTTCCAGCGCCGCGGCGTAGAAGACCGGTTTCATCGCCGAACCGGGCTGGCGGCAGGCCTGCGAGGTGCGGTCGAATTCGCTCTGTTCGAAATTGTAGCCCCCCATCACGGCGCGGATGTAGCCCGAGTAGGGATCCTTCACGATGGCGGCCCCCTGCGGCACCGGTATCTGTTCCAGCGCGAAGAAGAAATCGGACGGCAGCGGCGCCTCGAAGGCGCGGTGATCGAAATCCTCGGTCACCCCCTTCTCATCGGTGGCGCGGACGATGACCACATCGCCCGGCTTGAGCACCTGTTCGGTCGAGGCGATATTCACCCAGCCGCCGAGCGGATTGTGGGGCCGCGCCCACTGCATATGTTTCAGGTAGAGCGGTTTTTTCACTTCGCCGACCTGCACGATCGCCTCGTTCTTCGCGGCCGACAGCACCACCCCCTGATAGAGGACGCCGCGCGTCATCGTTCCGGGCGTTATGGCGCCGAAGGCCTTGCGGTGTCTGGCCAGATAGCGGTCGATATCCTTCTTGAGGTCGATACGGTACAGCGGGCCGACATAGCCCTGACGCCGGGCGAGCGCCCGCAGGCCGGTGTAGAGCGCTTCGTCGACCATCTGCGACGCGCGCATATCGACGGTGGTCGACACGACCAGCCCCTGCTGGTACAACTGGTCGTTGCCGTAGGCCGTCTGCAGGTGGCGGCGCACCTTTTCGCTGAAGTAGGGGGTCTTGTCGAGGAAAAAATCCTTCATCGGCGTGACGAACATCGGCGTTTTGACCGCCGCGTCGTACTGTTCCTGCGTGATGTAGCCGTCGGCGCGCATCCGGCCGAGCACATAGTCGCGCCGTTTGGTCGCCTTCTCCGGGTTGTTCTTCGGCGAGGCTTCGGAAGGGTACTTGGGAAGCCCGGCGAGCGTCGCCATCTCGGGGAGCGAGAGTTCCCAGACATGTTTCGAGAAGTAGGTGAGCGCCGCCGATTCGACCCCGTAGGCGCCGCTGCCGAGGAATATCTCGTTGAGGTACAGGTAGAGTATCTCCTCCTTGGTGAGCGCCCGTTCCAGTTCCATCGCGAGCAGCATATCCTTGAGTTTCCGGGTATAGGTCCGTTCGGTGCCGACGAACGCTTTGGCGAGTTGCTGGGTGATGGTCGAGCCCCCCTGTTTGACGCCGGTGAAGGCGTATTTGAACGCGGCGCGCACGATGGCGACCGGATCGATCCCCTTGTGTTTGAAGAACTCGCCGTCCTCGCCCGCGACGAAAGCGAGCGACAGAAGGCGCGGTATCTTGTCGTACGGCACGATATTGCGGCGGTTGTCCTGATAGAACTCGGCGATCAACTGACCGTCGTAGGCGTACACCTTGGTCCCCTGCACCGGCTTGTAATCGGCGATGGTCTCTATCTTCGGTATCTCGCCTTTCAGGTACCGGTACCCGGCGAAAAGGCCGATCGCGCCGCTGATAAAAAGCGCGAAAAGCGTCCACGCGATGACTTTGATCGGTTTTTTCCCCGCAAGGTATCGATAGCGTTTCATCCGTTCTCTCCGAACAGTTCACGGAACGCCGCCGCGTAGCAGGGGCGTTTGAAATCGACCGCGAGCGCCAGTACCGCCGCCGGTTCTTCCCAGCGGAAGGCGCGGAACTCGTCGTTCGGCCGGGGTGTGGCCGGCTTTTCGAGCCGGAACAGGAAATAAGTCTGTTCCTGCCCTATGAAACCGCGAGCGGCCACCACGCCGTTGGGAAGGCGGTAACTGAAGGGCCCCGCCGATCCCGCGAGGCTCACCTCGGCGCGGGTCAGTCCCGTCTCCTCGGCCAGTTCGCGCCACGCCGCCGCTTCGGGCGCCTCCCCGGCCTCTACGCCCCCCTGCGGCAGTTGCCACGCGCCGACCATATCGCTCCGTTCTCCGATGAGCAGACGACCGGCGCCGTCGCGGACGACGAGCGCCACATTGGGCCGCAACTTCATGCGTCCCTCTCGACGATGGCGCACGACTTTTCCGATTCCCACACCATCACCCGCTCCACCGAACAGGCCGGATCGCGTTCGAGCAGTTCCCGTTCCGCCTCCCGGAAAATGTGGCGGGCGAGGTGTTCGGCGGTCGGGTTCTCGGTCGTGAAGGGAGCGACCTCGTTGATATCCTTATGGTCGAGCCGGTCCAGTATCCGCAGCAGGATGGCGTCGAGTTCCTTGAAATCAACCACAAAACCGTTCGGGTCGAGTTCCGGCCGCGCCGCATAAAGACGCACCCGCCAGTTGTGGCCGTGGACATTTTCGCACTTGCCGTGGTAGTTGCGCAGGCGGTGGGCCGCCGAAAAGGTCGATTCGCGATACACCAGAAATCTCATCCGTTCCTCCGACCGGCGTCGGGCCGGTTCCGTAATGGCAGGCCACTCTAGCACAAACAGCGTGTCGTTTCAACTTTCATCTTCCCCTGCGGGGCGCGGACAAAAAAACTTGAAATTTCCGTTCTGTTCCCATAAGGTGTGGCGACAGTTGCAATCTTTGGAATATGGAAGAAGGAGGTTTCGTGATGACGCGCATTTCTGGTAAGACCCTGTTCATCGCTCTTATGATGCTGCTCCCGTTCTCGCTGTGCGTGGCCGATGAGTTCGACGAAGAGTTCGGCGGCGGCGGCGGAGAAAAGAAGGCGGAGGAGGAGCTGTTCGATGCCGAAAAGTCGGCCTCCGACAAGGAAGACGCCGACAAACAGGCGAGCGATCAGGCGATAAAGGACCTGCTGGGCGATACGCCGGCGAAAGAGGAACCGGAGGAAGAGGAGGAAGAGGTCGCTCCGGCGAAGAAAGCCGACGATTTCGAGGAAGAAGAGGAAGCGCCCAAGAAGGCCGAACCGAAGAAATCGGTGGACGATCTTCTCGGCACCAAGAAGAAAGAAGAAAAGAAAAAGGCCGCTCCCTCCGCTCCGGCGGGGATCAAGCCGGTCATCATGGTGAAGGGCTCCTTCAACTTCGGCGGCTACACCGAAAAACCGGCCGGCGCCGTCAAATCGAGCGCCCAGTCGCTCATGTTCGGCGCGGTCGAAGAGGGCATTCTCGGCGCCGAATACACCGGCAAATCGATCTTCGCCAAGGGTACCATCAACGTCCGCACCAACAACCCGCTCCTTTCGAGCAGCGGCCCGGTGGTGCAGTACAACCCGCTCATGGACGACAACTACACCCTCAACAGCATCCTCAACGGCATGCCCTACGAGGTGTACGGCGGGATGAAACTGTTCGATGTGCTCATCCTGCGCGCCGGCAAGATGATCCCCTCCTACGGCATACTCGACAAATACCAGCACCTCGGCGTGGCGATCGGCACCCCGTACGGCACCCGTTCGCTCCTCGCGACCGAAGGGTGGATACCGGAGACCGACGCCGGTTTCGGCATCGGCTTCGATTACGCGCTTGACGACGAATCGGGCGTCACCGCCGAACTCCAACTGGCCACCGGCGTCATCCCGTCGATATCGCAGTACTGGTTCAGCCAGAAGACCATGGGCATCTACTTCAAGGGCGGCTACCGCTCCGAGATGATCACCGCGATGCTCGGTTTCCAGTACCGCACCGACTACGAAGCGACCACCAAAAAGCAGATCCCCTTCATCGGTTTCGGCCTCGGCGCCATATTCAGTTACGAAGGCTTCGAAACGTGGCTTACCTTCGATTACACGATGGCCAATCTCATCAGGACCATCACCCCCAGCGGTCAGCCTCCGAAATACCTCATCAGCGACCTGACCGGCGGGATGAGCTTGTCGATCATGCCGGCCTACAATCTGTCGATCGATTACGGCATCATCGACAAACTGCAGTTCGGCGTCCGCTTCGACCTCAACTACGGTGTCTACAACCGCGACGCCGCCGCCGGCAACTATCTCCACTGGTACAGCGCTACGAGTACTGCTTCCAACGCGCTGAAGAACTACACCTTTAAGAACGACGCGATGACCATGCGTTTCGGCATCGCGATCAACCTGTTCGCGAAGGAATTCGAGACGGTGAGATCGTTCTGGGGCATCTCGTTCATGATGCAGCCGCAGTCGCAACTGGTCAATATGAACGGCTCGACCAACGATGTGTTCGCCTACGGTTTCTACAATGTGAGCATTCAGGGCGGCGCCGAATTCTAACCCGCTCCGATAAACGCTTCGCGAGGGCCCGGGAGACCGGGCCCTTTTTTTTATTGACATCGGCTGGCGGCATCCCTATCATAAAAAACAACCGGTATTGCTAACATAGCGAGGAGGTACAACATGAAGCGGATCATGGTCGTGGCGCTGGCGGCGCTGGTTATCGTCGGGCTGCTGCTTGCGTCGGGCTGTTCGGGCGGCAAAGAGACCGATCGGCGCGCCGATGTGCAGAAACTCATGGAGCAGGGACAGTTCGGCCCCGCCAAACAGCTGCTTATCGCCCTGCGGAGCAATTATCCCAACGATCAGCAACTGATGGAAATGGAGCGTAACTGCGACATCAAGATCGCCGAACAGAAATACGACGCGATATGGAAAGAGGCCGAGGCGAAGGACGATTATCAGGAGTGGATCAAGGCGATGATCCGCATCAAGGAGATCGAGAACTTCAACCGCGACATGGTCAAGGACCGCATCCAGAAGGCGACCCAGAAGGCGATCGACGCCGGGGCGCGCCAACTCAAGGACGACGAACTGCTGGGCCTTCTCAACAAACTGTACATGCGCTATCAGGTCATTTCCGATAAGGATCGCCTGATGTACATCACGATGTTCTACAACGAAGGGCGTTTCCCGCTCAAGGAATGGAAAGACACCTTCATTTCGAAGTACCCGGAATTGCTGGATGATAACAATATGTTCGTCGGCTATCCCCGTCCCGAAAAACCGGCCGCCCCGGAAAAGAAGGGCGCCAAGCCGGCGAAGTAGAACATCTCTGCGCACGCGATAACGCGATAGTCCCTCCATTGCGCGTAACCATCGAAAAGATCATATCCTCCGGCGACGGTATCGGTTGGGCGGAGGGAAAGACCTATTTCGTTCCCGGCACCCTTCCCGGAGAGACGGTCGACATAACGGCCGTCGAGCCGGTCCGGCGCGCCTTCCGGGCGACCGCGTTCACCGTACTGCAAAAGGCGGCAGGTCGTCGCGAGCCGGTCTGTCCGCTCTTCGGCCGCTGCGGCGGCTGTTCCTTCCTCCACATGGACTATCCGTTACAGCAGATGGTCAAGGAGGGTGTCGTGGCGGAATTCTTCCGTCAGAACGGCGCCCAACTCATCGTCGCGCCGCAATGGGTGAGCGTCGGCGAGTTGGGGCTCAGAACGCGCGCCAAGGTCCGCATCGTCGGCGGCCGGCCGGCCTTCCGGCGGCGCGGTTCCCACGAGGATGTCCCGTTCTGCGCCTGTCCGCTGTTGCATCCGGGGCTCAATGAGGTCCTGCGGGCAGATGCGGCCGTCCGCTCCGGCGGTGAGATAGCGTACGAATATGCGCCGCAGGGCGGCGGCTGGACACCGCGCGATGCGGCGGTCGTGAAGGTGGTGGGGGACGAACGGTTCCGCGTTTCGCGCGGCAGTTTCTTTCAGGCCTCCGAGGAGGGGGCGGCGGCGCTCGCGGCGCTTTTCGGCGAACTGCTCGGCCGGCTGCGGCCGGCGCGGGTGCTCGACCTGTTCTGCGGCGCGGGGCTTTTCTCGCTGTTCGCGGCCCGGCGCGGCTGTGCGGTGACCGGCATGGAACTGTCGGAACGGGCGGCGGCCGATTTCGCCGTCAATCTCGGCGGCGCGGCGCGGTTCGTGCGCGCCGATCTCGATCATGCCGCCGCGCTGCCGGAGGCGGACCTTATCGTGGTCGACCCGCCGCGCACCGGGCTTTCGCCGCAACTGGTCGCCGCGCTGTCGGCGGCGCCGGCGAACGAACTCTGCTACATTTCCTGCGACGGCGCCACCTTCGTGCGCGATCTCGGCCGCCTCGAACGACAGGGACGCTTCACCCTCGACGCCCTCACGATAGTCGACCAGTTCCCCGCCACGCGGCATCTTGAATTGTTCGCCCGTCTGCGGAGAGAAACTTGACAATGCGGCGCCCGCCGATATATCATCCGGTCGTTATGAGCCAACGGTATCTCAGAGGGATGCGATGAAGCGTGTGCTCATCGTCGATGACGAGGTCGCTCTCGTCAAGTCGATGAAAAATTTCTTCCAGTTCAAGGGGGTCGACGCCCTTATCGCCGTCACCGGCGAAGAGGCGCTCGATATTCTGGAAAAGGAAAAGGATGTCGCGCTGGTGATCACCGATGTCATCATGCCGGGCATCAGCGGCATCGAACTCCTGAAGCGCATCAAGGAAAAGGATCCCGCCATCCATGTCATCGTCATGACCGGGATGCTTTCGATAGAGAATACCGTGTCCTCCCTTCAGAACGGGGCGAGCGACTACCTGCTCAAGCCCTTCTCCAGTCTCGACTATGTCTGGGAAGTGGTGCGCAACTACCTCTGACGGTCGATCTTCGCCAACCGCCGCTCCAGCCGTATCCGGAACCGCGACTGCATATCCTCTTCGGCGTAGCGCGCCAGCGTCAGTATCCCGGTCTTGAAGGCCCGTACATTCGAGCGGCCGTGGCCGATGCCGACCAGATGATTGATGCCCAGCAGCACCGCGCTGCCGTAGCGGGTGTAGTCGAACCGCTGAAAGGCCGACCCGAAAAAGGTCTTGAAAAAGAAGCCCGACATCTTCATCCAGTACTGGTGGGGCGCTATCTTGGCGCGGACCAGTTCGTAGATCGTCTCCGAAAGGCCTTCGATGACCTTGAGCGACACATTGCCGGTGAAGCCGTCGGTGACGATCACGTCGGCCTCCGGATTCTTGAACAGTTGATTCCCCTCGATGAAGCCGCCGTAGTTGAGACGGCTCTTCACCAGTTCGGCCGCTTCGAGTACCGCCGGCCTCCCCTTGGTCATCTCTTCGCCGACGCTGAGCAGTTTGACGCAGGGTTTGTCCAGTCCGGTGATGCAGTGGGAAAAGGCCTCGCCCAGAAGGGCGAAGTGGTAGAGCGTCTCGGCCTTGGCCTCCATGGTCGCGCCGAGATCGAGCATGACCACCTTCTTCTGTTGCATCGCGGGGAAAACGACCGTGAGCGCCGGACGTGAGATGCCCGGGATCGCCCCGGAAATGAAGTAGGCGACCGCGACGGTGGCGCCGGTGTTCCCCGCCGTGAAAAAGGCGTCTCCCTTCCCCTCGGCGAGCAGTTTCAAGCCCACATGAAGCGAGGAGCGGCTTTTTTTGCGGACGACCGCCGAGGGACTTTCATCCATCGCGATATGTTCGGGAGCGTGGACGATCTCGATATTACGCGGAAGTTCCCGTCCGTCGGGGATGGCGTTGCGGATATCGCGTTCCCGGCCGACGAGGATGACCCGTAACAGCCGGTTCTCTCTGCAGGCGTTGATCGCGGCTTCGACGGGGATCGCCGGAAAATGGTCTCCCCCCATCGCGTCGACGATGACGGTGGCGTACATGCCTACCGCTTAACCTTCGGCGCCGCCTTTGAGGATCTCTTTACCGCGGTACTGGCCGCAGGAAGAGCAGATGCGGTGCGGCATCATGGTCTCGCCGCACTTGGGGCAGGTGCGCGCTACGACGGGGGTCAGTTTCGGGTGTCCCGCCCTGCGGGTGCGGCCTCTGGCCCGTGAATGTTTCCGTTTTACCGTTGCCATGGTGGTCCTCCGTGGTTATTCTTGACCGTTGTTCATACAACCGCAGTCGACATCGTTGCGGTCCTTTCCGCAGATCGGGCAGAGCCCTTTGCACTCCTCGTCGCAGAGGATCTTCTGCGGTATGTTCAGCACGATCGCCTCGCGGACGAAAGGGTCCAGTTCGATGGCGTCGCCGCTGTAGACATAATCCATATCGGGGTTGCTCTCCTGCGGGAAGAGGATGAATTGCTCTTTCAGTTCGACCGACACCTCGACCGGGACACTGCACCGGTCGCAGGCCGCTTCGACCGCGAACTGACCGGCGAAGGTGAGCGATATCGTCTCGCCGGCGCGGTAGTGGGAGAGGGTCATATCGCAGGTCCGCAGGACGGTACCGTTATTGAGCGTCTCGCCGGTAAAGAGTTCGTCGACGACAAGTTGCCGTTCGCTCTCGGTGATATCGGGCAGATAGAGCAACACAGGTACCTCATAAAAAAGCGGATACCGACTATAGTCAGAAAAGACGGGGTGTCAAGAGTTTTGGCGGCTTCCGGCCGGTCCCCTTTTACTTGCAATCGTCCCGGTCGTGGGCTAAAATCAACCGTTCTTTCTGTTATTGGGGGCGGCGATGAGAAATGATAGCGAAATACTTCCCGTGATAAATGTTAAATCCTACCCTTTATCCCTCCCTTTGACAAGGGAAGGGAAGGTTGGCGGCTACATATATATAATGGTAGTGGCGGCGTTCTTTGTGGTGGTGGGGTGCGATCATCCGGCGAGGGTGGATATTGGGGCGTTGGTCGAGGAGTTGCGGGCGCTTGATGCCGACGGCTCCGTTGATGTCGACGAGATAGCCGACGAAATTCTGGTGGATGAGGACTTGTCAGCCGAAGATAGCGAAGTCGAAGATACTGATTCCACTGATGTATCCGACAGCGCCGATGCCGAAATCCTGCCGGACACCGATGCGGTGGAGCAGGAGCCGGATGTGGATGCGGTTGAGGCGGAAGTTGAGGATGATGTGCCTGACCTGAGCGAAGTCGAAGGTGTGCCGGATGTTGACACGAACGAATGTGTGACCGGTGACTGGAAGACCGAGACGGGTGTGGTTTCGGAATGCGTCGGTGGTCATTGGACCGTGCGCCGAGTGACAAAACAGTGGGGAAGAACGACTGGATTATACTACGGCACTGCGGTTGTCCTAGACTCTAACGGCAATATCTTTGTGGCGGGCACGGCTTCAGGAACCATTGATAGCAGCACGACAACAGGCCCAATTTTTCTGACAAAATGGAATGCGGATCTTGTCGAGGAATGGACGAAACAGTGGGGTTCCGGCGTAGAAGCGTGGAGCCACGGCGCGGCGGTTGATAGCAGTGGCAATATCTATGTGACCGGCACTGCACGGGGCAATTTCGACGGCAACACGCAGATAGGCGGGGATGACATCTTCATCACTAGATGGAATGCTAACGGCACTAAGGCGTGGAGCAAATTGTTGGGCACAACCTCAACAAGTGCTATGTACGAAGAGGGATACCCTATTGTCATAAACACCAGCGATGAGATTTTCACCTCCGGCGATGTCGGAGCCTCCATTGACGGAGGCACTTATATTGGCAACTACGATGTATTTTTGGCAAAGCATCTAAATAGTAGTTCCGAGCAATGGGTAAAGCAGTACGGAACCGCTGATTCGGAAATAACCAACGCAATGGCTTTAGACACAAGCGGGAATCTTTATCTAGTCGGCTCGACCAACGGTTCGTTTTCCGGATACACGAATGCGGGCTACGATGATCTGTTCCTCATAAAAACAGACAGCGCGGGAACCGAAGTATGGCATCGGCAGTGGGGTACAAACAATGTGGATAGTGCATGGGGTGTCGCGGTTGACGACAACGGAAACATCTATGTAACCGGAACAACCGCTGGGGGACTTGACGGGAACAGCAGCGCCGGGAACAGTGATATTTTCCTTACTAGGTGGAATGCCGATGGTACGAGGGAATGGACTAAACAGTGGGGAACAGATCAGTCAGATATTGGCTCCGCAGTGACCGTAGACAAAGATGGATTCATATTCGTGACTGGAGCGGCAAATGGCCCGTTAGATGGCAATGCTGAAATAGGATTGGGTGATGTGTTTCTTACCAAGTGGGCTTCTGATGGAACGAAATTATGGACCCAACAGTGGGGAAGTAGTGAAGGGGAGGATTGGGGAAGAGCCATCGCCATAGATGATAACGGAAAGATCTTCATCACGGGTTCGGCAGGAGGGGCAATTGACGAGAACCCCGACCCGGGGAGCACGGATATTTTCTTGAGCGTCTTCAGCGCAGAATGATGGCGAGAAAAGTTCATGTGAGTACGGAGGCAGATAAATGAAAGAGCGGGGTTTGGCGCTTTTAATGGTGGTGACAGGGATAATCTTTCCATTCTTGGTTTTTAAATATAATTGGTTGCACAGAGACACATTGGTTGTACTCGCTGGCCTTGTTATTTCTATCGGTGGCGCGATATTTGGATTTCTTGTGTTGTTTGTAAGTCATGGGAAGCCGGATCGCAAGAAAAGATAAAATGCCGGAAGACCGTGGCGCAAAAAATAGTTGAGGTGGCCAATGTTGCAAGTAAGAACGAATCGCAGAATTGGACGGGGTGTCCCCAGCCGAGGGAAAAAGGGGACAAGCCCAGTTCTGTCGGTGGGTGATGGCAAGGAAATCTATTCGGGGCTGATCTCAATTGAAACTCATGGTCATCCAAGCGATATGTTGGTGTTTGAGAAAGTTGTCAGGAAGCTGGTCGGTGTTCCTAACGACTATTATATTATAGGGTTTAAGTTCAATATGTTTGATTATGGCATGCCACCTTTTGGAAAAAACAGAATGACAACGCTAAAAGTTGTAGCTGTATCTAAAGAGATACCTTTTGGCGAATTGATTAAAAAGGCAAAAGAAGAACATGGAGGTAGGGTTTACGATGCTGAAGTCTTTGAGAAAGAGATCAAGGCACAAGCACTTCTCAAGTTAATTCGTTGCATGGATGTAGGAGTGACCCTTCGTTCATTGGTTGATGAGGACCTTGAGGTGCGTATAGCCAATGACCGTTAAGGCACCCATGCGTTACTTGCTTGTTTTAATCGGCATTACGGCATTCGCGCTCATCGGGTGCAAGGACAGCCATGGTCCCGACGATGATAGCGACACGACCGATCTGGACGAAGTGGATATCGACTACTACGAAAACGGTGACTGCTGCGGCCCGGAGGAAGACATCGACTACGACGACAAAGACTTTGTTATCACCTTGGGCGACAAAGACATCGACACCACCGACGAGGATATGGTCGTCTGCACCCCCGGCGACATCGAAAAATGTTCTTACACCGGCCCCGAAGGGACCGAGAATGTCGGCGCCTGCATAGCGGCGACCCGCACCTGCAAGGCTACCGGCACTTGGGGCAACTGCGCCGGAGAGATTCACCCGATCTACGAGATCTGCGACAACGGCATCGATGAGGACTGCAACGGCACCGTCGATGACCTTGATGTTGATAGCGACGGCTACACCGAATGCGGAGAGACGCCCGATTGCTGTGCATGGATCGAGCAATGTTGCCCCTATCCCCATGACTGCTGTACCTTCTTCACCCCGCAGGAGGTCCACCCGAGCGCCGTGGAGAAACCCAACGGCATCGACGATAACTGCGACGGACAGATAGACGAAGGCTTCGGTCCCGACGAGATACTCCTGCCCGACATGGATGATTGCTGGGCGACCTGAATTCCCTAGGCCTTCGGGGTCAGGTCGCAAGAAGTGTATAACTGACGGCGGAATCGTGAGCGGTAAGCGGTGAGCGCTTGACACGCGTCTGCCGATAGGGTATCATGCAGACGATCAACGGTTGGAGAGGAGCCAGGAAATTGCAAGCGATTCCTGGATATTAGAAGTCGGGCGGCTATTTTGTTTTTGACGAAGAACCGGCGATCTTTTTCACGATGTTGGCGACCTTGATTCCGGCATATAGTTGCCGCCGGTCTTCGGTGTAGTCACCGGAACCGGCATCGAGTTGTCGCATGAAGCGAATAAAACCGGCCACGCCCATACGATCAAGGAGTGCCCGGTATCCGACCTCCCTCAATTTCGCATCGGTCATAGTTCTTACTTCACTCATATATCTCCTCCGTCACAAAATGCATCGGGTTCACGATCCTCAAGGAAAGGAGTGATGAAAGCTCTCCGCTCTTTTTCAGGATCGCCTGATCGGTCACCGCTACCAAGTTCAACGCACTATATCGGGAAAAGGTAACGATGTCAACCCGAGGCTTGAAAAGAAGGTGTCCGGGTTCCGGTGCCTGCTTTTGAGTCGTCCGGTATCGGCGTAATGCGGCCCGCATTTTTTTTCAAAGGGAATCTTTCTTTATCGGGTTTTGTTGTTATACTGTCCTTTGTAACTGCGCCGGGAGCGGCATGGCCAATTTCCTCTACGCGATCCTCCTGTTCGGACTGGTCATCTTCGTGCACGAGCTGGGTCATTTTCTTGTCGCCCGGCGATTCAATGTAAAGATCTTCGTTTTTTCGCTCGGTTTCGGGTCGTCGCTGGTCAGCTGGCGGCGCGGTGAGACCGAGTACCGCATCTCCGCGGTGCCGCTGGGCGGCTATGTCAAGATGCTCGGCGAGAACACCCCCGAGGAAGAGATACCGCTGGAGGATATCCCGCGCAGTTTCCAAGCGAAGGTGTGGTGGCAGAAATGCCTCATCGTGCTGGCCGGGCCGGTGATGAACATCCTTTTCGCGATCCTTGTGTATCTCGGTATCTCGTTCTTCAATTATACCAGCGACGCAACGGTGATAGAGTTCATATCGCCCGACGGCGCCGCGCAAAAGGCCGGCATCCGGGAAGGGGACCGTGTCGTGGCGATGAACGGGACGCCGACCGCCGTGTGGGAGGATGTGCAGAACAATCTTCCCGAGCCGGTCAACGGCGCCTGTGCCCCGCTGACCGTAACGGTGAACCGGTGGCCCTCCGGCGCCCCCGAAGAGGTCGTCGTCAAGCCGGAGAAGCGGCGGTATGCCGATGTGCTGGGAGACCAGACCGAACGGTGCGTCATGGGTATCGCGGCGCTTCCGCGCGACTCCCGGCTCGCGTTCACCGGTCCGGTCGAACAGTTCAGGAGCGGCGATCTTCTGCGGGCGGTCGACGGCAGGCCGGTAACGCGCTGGTATGAGGCGGTGACGCTTCTTACCCCGGCGGCCCATGCCGTTCAGGTCGAACGCGACGGCAAGAGGGTCGAGCTTTCCCTGAGCGCCGAGGAGTCGGCGCAGGCGGCCGCGGTGATGCGGCACGGCGGGATGCTTATCGGGCAGGTGGATGACGGGTCGGTCGCGAAAAAGGCCGACATCCAGCCGGGCGACCTCATCGTCGAGGCCAACGGCATCGCGACGGTCGCGCCGTTCGAATTCGTCAGCGAACTCAAAAAGGCGAAAGAGGGCGACACCGTGAAGATCGCGCTCTACCGCGGCGGCGAGCGCATCGAGAAAGAGATCGTCATCGCGATAGATTCGAAGGACAACCAATACACCGGTCAGAAAGAGACGAGCGTCCGCTGGGGGGCGCAGTTCCTGTTCAACTACGATATCGAACCGACACAGGCGCGGCGCGCCGATCCGGTCTCCTATTCGCTGCGGTACGCGGTGGGGGAGGCGTGGAATATATCGGTGCTGACGGTCAAGGGGATGTACTACCTCGTCGCGGGCAAACTGTCGGCCAAGTCGCTCGGCGGCCCGATCCTCGTGTTCGATATCTCGCAGAAGGCGGCCGAACGGGGGATGAAGGTGTTCCTGTCGGTCATGGCGATGATCAGCATCAACCTCGGGATACTGAATCTTCTGCCGGTCCCGGTGCTCGACGGTGGCCACATGGTCATGTACGCATGGGAAGGTCTGACCCGCCGCAAGATACCGCCTCTGGTAAAAGAATGGTCGCTCCGGGTCGGGGTGGCGCTGCTCATGGGGCTCATGGTCTTCGCGATGTTCAACGATATCAGTCGCTATATATCCATCTTCAGGAACGGGTAGGATATGACGCAAGAGGTGCTTGTCTGGGATAGTTCCGCGGGGCACGCCCTTCTCTGGCGGCGTGCCGGCAAGCGGCAGGCAAGCAGTATCGAGCGGTATGAAAAACGGTGTTTCCTCACCCGGTTCCCGCTGTCCCTCGCAGAGATCGCCGACACCCTCGCGCTAGGTCCCGATACGACGGTCTACCTCGGCGCCGGTCCCGGCTCTTTCACCGGGCTCAAGACCGGCATCGCGGTCCTCGGCGGCTTTCTCTATGCGCGCGGCGTGACGACGGTGCGGCTGGTCTCGTCGCTCGACCTTTGTTCGCTGCGGGTGCCGCTTACCGAAGGGGCGCTCCATATCGTCGCGCGGCCGTTCAACGACAACACGCTGTTCCTGTCGGCCTTCGAATGGCGTGACGGGATGCGCCGACCCGTTATCGCGGAGCGTTCGGCGCCGCTCGCAGAACTGCCGGCGCTGTTCGTTTTCCCGGTCGCGAAAAGCGTCGTACTCATCGCCGACGCCGAGCTGCCGACGGCTGTCGAAGATCAATTCTCCCGCCTGTTCCCCGACCTGCGGCGCGCCTGTCCCGACGGCGATATCGACCTCGATCTGCTCCCGACGCTTCCGGTCCGCTCGACCGCCGATCTGCGGAGCGATCCGTTGTTGCTCGAATATATGGCTACTCCTGCCGACCTGCAGGGGGAGCATACCGCATATTATGTTTCGATGAACTGACCGAAGGAGGTGTTGCCATGCAGCAGTACAAGGTCGTCCCGGCTCAGGAGATCGAGAAGCGTCTCAACAAGACCATTCAGGAACATTCCGATCTCAACGAGCGGGTCGACGAACTGGCGAAAAAAGAGGTCATAACCCCCGACGAGGAAATGGAACTGAAACGGCTCCGTAAACTCAAACTCTATAAAAAGGATATGATCGCCTACCTTACGACGATGATGAAGGCCACTCCGGAGTGACAGGGGTCCGCGCAGGCCGTTCTTTTCGGTGAACGATATGTCGCTGATTTTTTGACATGAGTGTTGAGTAGTGTTAGTATAGCCGCGTCGTTAGTGTACGGAACACGGGTACGGAGGATATAATGCCACGACTGCTTGCCTTTTTGCTTTTGATCGCGTTTGTCGGGTCGGGTGGTCCGCTCTATGCGGCGAAGAAGAAATTCGCCCCCGAGGGAGGCGTGGAGGAGCAGCAGAAGAAGGAACAGGCCGCTCCCGCCGAGGCGAAGAAGGAAAAGGCGCCCAAGAAGGGCGATAAGAAAAAGGAAAAGGCGACGCAGAAACCGGCGGCCGCTGAACCGGTGCTCGCGCCGATAGCCAAGCCCGCCCCGAAAGCGGAGGAAAAGCCGGCCGCCCCGGCGCCCGCCCCGAAGGCGGAGGAAAAACCGGTCGCCCCGGCGCCCGCACCGAAGGCGGAGGAAAAGCCCGCCGCCCCGCCGCCCGCCCCGAAGGCGGAGGAAAAACCGGCCGCCCCGCCGCCCGCCCCGAAGGCGGAGGAAAAGCCGGCCGCCCCGGCGCCCGTCGTTAAGGGAGAACCGGTGGTCATGAACGGATCGGTCGCCGATGCCGATACCAGATCACCGCTGGTCGGTGCGAAGGTGACCACCAATGCGTTCCCCTATCCGGCGATCACCGCGAAGGACGGCTCTTTCAAATATCCCATGAAACTGAAACCCGGCACCTATAAACTCGAGGTGGTCGCGCCGGGCTATAAGCCTTTTCTCCTCGACATAGAGGTCGTCGCCGGCATGAAGGAACTGCCGGTGAAGATATGGCTTGCGCTGGAGACCTCCTCTCTCCGTTCGATGGCCGAACATACCGACGGCAAGCCCTTCGAACCGGCCGGTATGCGCGGCGCCCAGAAGGCGCTTGCGGCGCAGGAGACGGCCGAGAAACCGGTCGCGCAGAAACAGATATATGTCGTGACCGGACTGCTCAAGAACGGAAAGAGCGGCGATCCGGTCCCCGGTTCGCTGTTGCTTAAGGAACAGAAGCTGCAGGTGCCGGTCGACGCCGACGGCAAGTTCGTACTGTCGCTGCAGTCCGGCGATTATACCGTGCTCATACCGATAGTCGGTTTCGTGCCCGAAGAAAAGAAGTTGTCGGTCACCGGCAACGGCGACATCACGTGGGAACTGACGCCGGTGGACTCATCGCTCCGCATGTACGGCTATCACGAAAAAATGGTGAACAGCGACGCCGTTCGCCTCGGCGATCTGCCGGGAGCGGCGATCACGGCTCCCGCCCACCGGTACGACAGCGGCTTTGCCCTCGCCGGAGCCTCCTCCGCCGAGAACGGCTACTACATCGAAGGCTTCCAGTCGCCCTTCGCGCTTCATGCGCTCAGTCGCGACACGGTGATACACCCCGCGCTCATCGAAAAGGCGGAACTCTCCTACGGCGGCTTCTCGCCCGCCCTGTTCGACGCGACCGGCGGCGCCGTGTCGCTGACCCTGCGCGATCCGCGTGCCGACCGGCTCGGCGGCCTGTTCGATCTCTCCCTTTTCGGCGTGTCGGTGCTGGCCGAAGGGCCCATCACCCCGAACGATTTCTTCGCCGCCGCGGTGAGCAAAGGGCTGACCGATCTGTTCCCCCGTTTCTTCTACCCTTCCGGGGAGTCGCTGGTCTACAACGACAACTACGACATGACGATACTCTACCTGCATAAGTTCCCCGGCAATCACCGGCTCCGCGTCTATGCCTTCGGCGGCATGGACAGCATCGGTCTGCGCGCCGGGAACCTGCGCAACGGGGTGCCCGAACACGCCAACCTGCTCGCCTCTTCGCAGTTCTTCACCCGCGTCACGGCCGACTACACCTATTCGTGGAAGGAACTGGACGCCGCGATAGACAACCGGCTGGCCCTCTCCTATCAGAACAGCAACGCGCAATACGCGATGTATACCGGGAGCGACTTCGGCCTGACGACCCATCTCATCGAGGGTCTCGACGAGTTCAACTGGCGTTTTGACGCGCATAACAAACTGACCGTCGGCGGCGATATGCGGCTCGGTTTCTTCGACGTCGCCACCGACTACATCTCCCTGCCTCTGGAGGGAGAGCCGTTCGCGGTGCGTGTCGATCAGAAACTCGGCTCTCACGGCTACCAGCCCTATCTTCATCCGACCCTCTACGCGATGCACGAACTGTCGTACGCCGGGTTCACCGCGAAGCCCGGTTTTGTGTTCTACATCGACGCTCACAGTAAAAAACATCTGGAACTATCGGTCGATCCGCGGCTCATGCTGGAATATCGTTTCGATGACTCGATGGCGCTCCGGCTGTCGGGCGGTCTGTATTCACGACGGCCCGATTACGAGATCGCGAGTGGCTGGTGGGGTTCCGAGGAACTGCTCGCGGAACATGCCGTTCATGCGGTGCTCGGCTTTGAAAAGACCTTCCTGAACGCCTATACCATCGAGGTGAAGGGCTTCTACAAATACCTCTACAATCTCATCCGCCGTTCGGGGACCGATCCGCTTGAATTCAACAATCTCGGCGAAGGCTATGCGGCGGGCGGCGTCCTGAACTTTAAGGCCGACATCACCGACACCTTCAGCGGCATGGTCGGCTACGCATTCAGCCTCAGCCAGCGCAAGGACAGCGCGGCGCTGGAATATCGTTCTGGCGATGCCGATATCCCGCATACCTTCATACTGACCGGCCGCTGGACCCCGGCGAAGGAGTGGGCTCTTTACGGTCGCTTCTCTCTTCGTTCCGGTTCGCCCTATTCCCGTTTTTCGGGCGCCGAGTTCATCGATGACGGCATCGAATCGCGCTACGAACCCCTTCCCGTGCGAGACGCCAACGGCCGCGTCATCCTTAACGATGCGCGCTACGGGCTGGTGCATGAACTCGATCTGCGCGGCGAATACACCTTCTTCCTAGACGAAATGATACTGACGCTTTTCGCCGAGATGCGCGGCATCAGCGCGCTGTTCGACAAGAACGCCGTCGGCACGCTCTACAGCACCGATTTCACGGAACAGGCCGATCTGTCGACCACGCCGATGGTCGCCACGGTCGGAGTGAGAGGAGAATTTTAGTGAGGTGCGCCATGAAGAACATAGTTGTCACGATCTTTTTCTTCCTGTTTGCGATGCTCGCCGGGTGTGCCGGCGATACGGTCGCTCCCGACTGGCGCATAGAGGGTCCGCGCGTCCTGGCGATAACGGCCGATAAACCGGTCTTCTCTCCGGGCGACACGGTCGACTTCTCCCTGCTGCTTGCCGGCGTGGACATGGCCGACCGCAGCGAGGCGACGGTGGAATGGAGCCTCGGCAATCTTCTGAAGAGCCTTCCGGCGGACCGTGCCGCCCGCTTCACGATGCCCGACACGGCCGATGTGGACATTTACTTCGGCGCCGATACCGATTACCGGTACACCACCGCCGGCCGCGCGACCGTCATGGTCCATGCCGTTGTCCGGCTGGCCGACGGCACCCTGCTACCGGCACAAAAGAGCTTTCTGCTGGCCAAGAGTTCGGTGGCGACGGCCCTGAATTATCAGGCTCCCGCCATCAACCGCATACTGGTAGAGATACCGGGACACAGCGGCCTGTCGGTCGAGGCGGGCGATCCGGTGTTCCTTCCGGAGGGCACGACCGCCGAAACGATAGGTATACAGGCGGAACTGAACGAGAACCCCGCGATCAAAGCGTACGGCTACCGCTGGTTCGTGGAAAGTTCGCTGGCCGATACCGCTCCGGTCATACATGATGGCGCAATATCGTCGAAGGTCGAGGTGGAGCTTCCCCCGCTCGGCCTCCTGACGGTCCATCTGATCGTCGATGACCGCTCGGAAGAGGCTGCGGATGCGGCGTATGCCGGCGGACTCGATTTCGTCTCCTTTACGATCGCCCGTGGCGCCGATTCTCCGGATGAAGACACCCTCTCGCCCGATGAGAACGCCGTCGACGAGCTGCCCGACGGATCGGATGCGCTCCTGACCGACTGATCTTCTTTTTCTTCGGTGCCAAACTGATCTGACATTTTGTCCGCCTGCCATATTGCTTGCTTTTTTTCGTCTATAACATACTGATATCTCGATTTTTATCTTGTGGCACGAGGGTTGCTTAAATGCGCCCCGTTTTTATGGATTTCGGAGTCGCGCGTGAGAAATCGAACGGTGCTTGGCCTGTTGTTGTTCGTGTCGTTGACCTTCCTGTTCTTCTCGCTTTATGCCTTGCTTTTCGCCTTTGTGGTGGAAGACGAGCAAGCGACAGCGGTATCCCGGCAGAACCAGCAAAAAACGGCCGTCGAGGAATCGCGTTCCGAGGAATTGTTGTACTTCGGTTCCCGGAGCCAGAGCGAAGCGATGCCCAATATCTTCGATATGACGATGCGGCAGGTCACGCTGAGCGAACAGGAGAATTCCGAATCGATGTCGAAGCCGCGGGAATTCACCATAGAGGAGATCAACGCACTGCTTGATACCCCGGAGCGTTGCATGGCGCTTCCCGGAGCGACCCTGCTCGGCACGGCGGTGGCCATTCCCGAGACCGAGTCGATCGCGACCATCGCCTCGTCGTCGACAAAGGGCCCCAAAGAACCGCGCGGCGGAACGGGCGGCGATATGGTGATGATCATGCGTATCGACGACGAACTCGACGATGGTCCGGTGCTGGCGGCGATCCGGCGCAATCTGGTGGCCTTCAAGACCGTCTCCGGCATCCGCTGTCTGGGAGAGAATGTCGGCAAGGAATCGGCGGTCAATGATGTGAATAAACAGCCGGATCAGACCGGCGGCTCGAACGACATGAATGTCCAGCAGACCGGTCCCAATTCCTACCGCATCAGTCGCGCGGATCTCAACAAGGCTACCGCCAACCTCAATTCGCTTGCCACCGAGGCGCGCATCGTCCCCGACCGGCAGGAAGGCGGCTTCAAGATATTCTCCATCAAGCCGGGGGGCCTCTATCAGAAGATCGGCGTTCAGAACGGCGACATCATCAAAAGCATCAACGGCATAGAACTTTCCAGCCCCGACAAGGCGCTCGAGGCCTACTCGCGGCTCCGCAATGCGAATAAGTTGAGCCTCGATATCGTGCGCCGCGGCAAGCGGGAGACCATGGATTATAGTGTGGAGTAAATAGGAGTCATCATGCGGAACGCAGTATTGTGTATCCTCCTCGTCGCCGGCTTGTTCATGACGGCGGCCGCTCAACAGCCCAACGATGTGCAGTTCCCCGTCAAATTCAACCCGACCCTGCAGTCGCCGGTCAAGGATATCGCCAAGAGTGTCCGGAAGTCGGAAAAGCGCAAGAAAGACACCAAAAAGAGCGAAAGCGAGGAAGATGCCGAAAAGAAGAAGAAAGAGGAAAAGGAGCGTATCAAGCAGAGCGAGCGTCCCGTCGGCGCGCCTCCTCCTCCCGGCGGTGCTTCCTCTGAAGGAACGTCCGGATCGGCGGGCGGCGTGAACGTATCCCCCTCCGCTCCCAGTGACGATCCGACGCGGTCGGCCGGAGCGGGCAGTACACTCAAGATCGAGGCGAAACACGCGAAACCGATCAGCAAGAACGCTAAAGTGTTCCTCGATTACAATGATGCCGACCTGTTGGTGGTGATCAAGTATTTCAGTGAAACGACCGGACGGAACTTCATATTGCAGGAGCGGCTCGCGAAGGCGAAAATAACCATCATGTCGCCGGTGCCGGTGAGCGTCGACGAGGCGTGGCGTACCTTCCTGACCCTTCTTGCCGTCAACAATATCTCGGTCGTGCAGGAGGGCAGATTCCTCATCATCATGAACGAGAAGGACACCCTCTCACAGGGGATATCGGTGGTCAAGGAGGACAAGCTGCCGGATATCTTCAAGATGGTCGCGACCATTCTCAAGTTCAAATATGTCCCCGCGCAGGAGATGGACAAGGTGGTCAAGATCTTCCGTGACAAGGGCGGCGAGTCGCTCATCTTTGACGACAAGACCATGATCCTTGTCGACTATGCGGCGAACATCAGGAAGATACGGGAACTCACGCAGGATCTCGACCAGCCGACCGACTCCGATACGGCGCGACTCCATTTCGTGCGGCTGGTCCATATCGTGCCGAGCGATGCGAAAAAACTCATAGACGACATATTCAAGGATTTCACCAAGGCCTCCGGAAAACAACAGAAGAAGGCGGGCGACAACACGCCGGCGCTCGGCGGCGTTGCCGGCGACGGTAAGACGCAGCAGCCGGCGCCCGTGGAAGGGCAGCCGCCGGCGGAGGAGGGGACGCCGGACGCCATCACTTCAATGTATGTGCAGATCGTGGCCGACGACCGGAATGAACAGCTGATCATTCTTTCGAATAAGGCGACTTACGAATTGATCCTGCAGGTGGTCAAGAGGATAGACCACGATATCGAGGGGGAGGGCGAGATACATGTGCTTAAACTCCAGAACGCCAAGGCGAAGGATCTGGTCACTACGCTCAACAGCCTGACAAAAGGCGGCAAACAACAGAACAAAGGACAGCCGAAAGGGAACGAGGTCTTCGAGGGAGAGGTGAATATCTCAGCGAACGAGGCGACCAATTCGTTGGTGATCGTGTCTTCCTTGCGAGATTTCCGCAATCTGAAAAAAGTGGTTGAACAACTCGATGTCCGTCGCAAACAGGTCTTTGTCGAGGCGGTCATCATGGAGGTGAAGGTCTCCGAGGATCTGGAATACGGCAATTCCTATGCTTCGGCCGGTTTCGAGGCGACCATCGGCGGCGAGAAGATACCGATATTCTTTGCCAAAGCGTTCTCCACGCCGACGCCGGGTCTGGTCGCCGGTCTTCTGGGTCCGACCATCGCCGGCACCGATCAGATACCGGGTCTCAGCCCGGTTGCCGGTATTCCTTCGCTTGGTATCCTGCTTAACGCGATGAAGAACGATTCGAATGTCAATGTCATGTCGGCGCCGCACATCCTGACCACCGATAATGAAGAGGCCGAGATCACGGTCGGCGATACGATACCGTTCCCGTCGGGCAACATCATCTCGGGAACGGCGGGCAGTCAGATAACCTACAAGCGCGAGGATGTCGCGCTTAAACTCAAAATAAAACCCCAGATCAACGAAAGCGGCTATATGACCCTGCAGATCGATCAGGAGGTGACGGAACTCGGCGCCAACACGCAGTACGGGTATACGACCTCGAAGCGCGCCGCCAAGACCATCATCAACGCCGAGGATCAGCAGACGGTGGTGATCGGCGGCCTGATGAAGGATATCGTCACCGAAAGCGAGAACAAGGTGCCGATACTGGGCGATATCCCGTTGCTCGGGGCGCTGTTCAAGTACACCAAGAATAAGAAGGAGAAGGTCAACCTGCTCATTATCCTTACCCCGCATATCGTGGAGGGGAAAGAGGATTTCGAGCGTATCTACAAACGGAAGATGCGGGAGCGCGAGGAATTCGCAAAGAAGTTCTACGGCTCGATCTCCGAACATGAACGTTCGATAACGCTGGAAAAGAAGCGCGGCGCCCTGCTTTCCATGGCCCGGTTGCTCGATAAGGACCGGCGCAGCGAACAGGAGGAGAAAGAGCGTATCGACCGGATGAGCCGTCGGCGGGCCATCATGATAGGGCCCGACGGGATGCAGAAGGATATCGAGATGGGCCGTCAGCCCGACGGCGTATCGGGAGAGGAATTGCCGGCCGAAGGCGCCCCGGCGCCTGATGCCGCCGGTCCGACCTCGGTCCCTGCGGGCGAATCGGAGGTCCGCATGGATGCCGCCGAAGATACGCTGATAGGGCCTTCGGAGAGCGTACCGTCGATAGAGGAACAGTGATGCGCAAGTTGATCGGAGAGATACTTATCGAGCGCGGTCTTGCCGCCTCAACGCGTATAGAGGAAGCGTTCCATAAACAGGGGGCGGGCGATCGGCGCAAGATCGGGGAGATACTCGTTGCGGACGGCCATTTGACCGTCGACCGGCTGGGGCTGGCCCTTGCCCGTCAGGCAGGCGTCGAACTCGGCGATCAGGACCCGCTTTCGCGGCAGGATCCGTCGCTTTTGACCCCTTTCCCGATCTATCTGGCCCGCAGATACCGCGCCATACCGCTTTTCATCGAAGGGGACAACCTGCTCGTCGCTGCGGTCGATCCCGATGACTATTTTCTGCAGAATCAATTGTATCTGCTCTACGGAAAGAACATCGTTCCGCTTTCGGCCGACGAGAAGAAGGTGACCGAACTCATCAACAATGCCTACAGCAGGCTCGATACCGCCGAAGGTTCCCTGAATGAAGAGGAGTTCCGTGACATGGGTTCCGATGAGGATACGGCGTTGCCCGACCTTATCGACTCGAACGACGAGGCTCCGATCATCCGGTTCGTCAACAACATGGTCGCCAAGGCGGTCAAGGAACGGGCGAGCGACATTCACTTCGAATCGTTCGAGGACGAGATGATCGTGCGTTTCCGGCGCGACGGCAAACTTTATGTCATCCAGAAGGTGCCCAAGGCGGCGCAGGCGGGGCTGATCACCCGCGTCAAGATCATGGCGCGGCTCAATATCGCCGAAAAACGTCTGCCGCAGGACGGCAACATCAAGATCCGCGTCGCCGGAAACGATATCGATTTCCGCGTGTCGACCCTGCCGTCGGTCCACGGCGAATCGGTCGTCCTGCGTATCCTCGACAAGACGACGCTGCAACTGTCGCTCGACAACTGCGGTTTCAACCAGCGCGACCTCAAGACGATGCGCCAGATGATACATAAGAAGCACGGTATCTTTCTGGTCACCGGCCCGACCGGTTCGGGCAAGACGACCACCCTCTATTCGGCGCTGACCGAGATCAACTCGCCCGATGTCAAGATCATCACCGAGGAGGATCCGGTCGAATATCAGCTCACGGGGATCAATCAGATCCATATCAACGCGAAAATAGGGCTTTCCTTCGCGGCCGGTCTGCGCCATATCCTGCGTCAGGACCCCGACATCATCATGGTCGGCGAGATCCGCGACAAGGAGACGGCCGACATCGCGATACAGGCGTCGCTCACCGGCCATCTGGTGTTCTCGACCCTGCATACCAACGACGCGCCGAGCGCCTTCACGCGGCTGGTCGATATGGGGGTCGAACCGTTCCTCATCTCTTCCACCATCATCGGCGTGCTCGCTCAGCGGCTCATCCGCCGTCTCTGCGTGCACTGCCGCGAACCGTATTATCCCGATCCCTCGGTCCTGCGCGAGTTGGGGCTCGATCCGGAGGAGTATCGCGGCCATGCCTTCTACCGGTCGGTCGGTTGCGAAAAGTGCGCGCAGACGGGCTTTCAGGGACGGCAGGGGATATTCGAACTGCTTATCATCGACGACGATATCCGGCGCGCGGTGGTCAACCGGCAGGATGCCTCGGCCATCAAGAAGGTGGCGGCGGCGGCCGGTATGCTCACGCTCCGCGAGGATGGCGCCATGAAGGCGGTCAAGGGGGTCACCTCTCCCGACGAGATACTGCTCAGAACGCAGGTGGACACATAAATGCCGCTCTACGCCTACAAGGTCATGGACCGCGCGGGACGCGAGAAAAAAGGGACGATGGAAAGTTCCTCGCGCAATGCGATCAAGGCGAAGTTCCAGTCCGAAGGCTGGTTCGTGGTCGAGATACAGGAAAAGGTCACGCGCGAAGGGCTCTCGTTCCTCCGCACGATCTTCAGCATGAAGCGCAAGAAGGTGTCGCTCGACGAGGTCGCCTCCATGACGCGGTTGCTCGCCACGCTTCAGAAGGCGCGCATCCCGCTGGTCGAATCGATCAGCGCGGTCGCCCAGCAGCAGGATAATCCCCGGCTCGGCGAGGTGCTGGTGCTGGTCAAGACCAAGATGCAGGAAGGGTACAGTTTCTCCCGCGCGGCGCGCGATTTCCCCGATGTCTTCAGCCCGCTGTACTGCAACATGATCGCTGCCGGCGAGGAATCGGGGGCGACCGAAGCGGTGCTCCTGCGGCTTGCCGATTTCCTCGAGTCGCAGATGGACCTGCGCAACAAGGTCCGCTCCGCGATGACCTACCCGGTCATCCTTTTCATCGTCGCGATACTGGTCGTCGGAATGCTCTTCACGGTGGTCGTGCCGAAACTTTCCAAGATGTTCGAGGATGTCAATATGATCCTGCCGTTCCAGACACGCGTGCTCATCTGGCTGAGTGCGCTGGTAAGCGATTGGTGGTGGCTGATGCTGCTCGTCGCGGGGGCCGCCTTCTGGGGCTTCAACCGCTGGAAGAATACCCCGGCGGGCGAGATCAAATGGAACCGTATCCTCATCACGATGCCCATCTTCGGCCGCCTCAACAGAATGGTGGCGATATCGCGTTTCGCCAAGACGCTTGCGACCTTGCTCACCTCGGGCGTTCCGATACTCGCGGCGCTCGATATCGTCCGCAGGGTCATCGGGAACCGCGTCATCGAGCAGGCGGTGGCGGTGGCGCGCGAGAACATCAAGGAGGGCGAATCGATAGCGGTGCCGCTCAAACGCTCCGGCGAATTTCCCCCGATAGTGATCCAGATGATCGCCATCGGCGAGAAGTCGGGGGAACTGGAGGAGATGCTCGAGACGCTGGCCGGTTCATACGAAAAAGAGGTCGGCTACTCGCTGGCGCGGCTCACCGCGATGATAAACCCCATCATGATCGTGTTCCTTGCGGTCATCATCGGGTTCATCGTTTTCGCGGTCGTCATGCCGATACTGAAGATAAACGAAGCGGTCGGTTGATAACAACAGTCGGAGGAGGAACATCATGGTACGTGAGATCATCAGAGGCTTGTTCAGGTCGCGCGCCGTGTCGAAGGGCTTTTCGCTGCTCGAGATCATGGTCACCATTACGATCATGGCGATGATCATGGGGGCCGTTTCGGTCGGCGTCATGAGTTATCTCGACCGCGCCAAGACCAAGCAGGCGGGCATGGACATCAAGACCATCGCCAACGCGCTCGATCTTTACAAAAGCGAGTTCGGCAAGTATCCCGACGGGATCGATTCGCTCGTCAAGGAAAAGATACTCAAGGAGAAAAAGGTTCCCAAGGATCCGTGGGGCAATGAATATGTTTACATCAACCCCGGGTCGAACAATTCCGACGGGTTCGATCTCTACTCCTTCGGCAAGGATGGACGCGAAGGTGGCGGTGATGACATCACCAATTGGGGCGAAGAGGAATAATTTGTGAGCAGTGAGCAGTGAGCAGTGAGCAGTGAGCAGTGAGAATTAAAGGAGTCGCTATGTTCGGCGTGCGGCGCGGCTTCACGATGATCGAGATGATGGTGGTGCTGGCTTTCATGGTCATCATCGCCAGCGTCTCCATCCCGGCGGTCGCCAATATCTCGCGCTCCGAGGCGGCCTCCGAATTGGGGATATTCAATTCCTTCATGAAGAAGACCTTCATCAATTCGGTCCGCCGCAATGAATACCTGCGCATCGCGATAGACCTGCGCAGCGGCGATTACTGGTCCGAAAAGACTGAAACGCCGTTCTTTCTGATGACCGGCAAGGAACAGGAGGTTTACGACCGCCAGAATGCGGGCCTGCTCGAGGATTACGATGAGGCCGAGGCTGCGGATAGTACCCTCAAGGCGGGAAGCGGCGCTTCGGGACAGAATTTCTTTCAGTTGCTCTCGATGCAGGCGACCGATGAGGCGGCGGCGGATGATCTCTACAACTGGGAGAACTTCGTCCCCGAACGGCGCAATATCCGGGAGCTTCTGAAGCCCGAATTCACGGCGGTCTCCGAAAAACGATCTCTGCCGGAAGCGCTCTGCTGGCGGCAGTTCTTTTCCTACCACACGCCCGATATACTGACCCACCAAGCCGACGAGGAGGAACAGAAGGAGCGGATGGCCTACATCTATTTCTTCCCGCAGGGCCGGATATCGCCGTTCTTCCTTTCCATCGGCGAACCGGAGGAGGAGGAGAGTTTTCTGCACATCGCGGCCGACATGTATCTCGGCGTAAAGGTGGAAAAGGGCGATTTCGGCGAGGAGGTCAAGGGGCTATACGCCGAAATGGAAGAGGATAAGGATGCGGAGGGCAAGTGACGTGCGCGGAATGATGGCCGACATCTCTGCGGCGGGCGGTTTCTCGCTGTTGGAAGTGACGGTGGCCATCGCGATATTGGCGGGGCTTCTCCTGTCGGTGTCGCGCATTGTTTCGCACAGTTACTACTACACCGAGCGGGTCGCCGACATCTATCTCGGGACCGAACTCGCCCGTCTCAAACTGCATGACATCGAGGTCGATATAAAAAAGGACGGTCTGCCGACGGCCGACAAGGAGGAGGAGGGCGATTTCGACGAAAAAGCCTACGAAGGCTTCAAATGGAGATACAGCATCAAGCGGGTCCATATACCGATCCCCGATATATCGGGCGGAACGGCGACCGGCGAGGTGGAGCAGAGCGCGCAGGACCAGGGGGCCGATCTGCTGATGGGGGCCAAGTCGATGATAGAGGATTTCATCAAGGAAAAGATACGGAAACTGACCCTTGAGGTGTGGTGGGGCGAGGGGAAGAGGGAATCGGAGCGGGTCACGTTCGTCGTATTCATCCCGGCCGACACGACGGTGCAGGAATTTCAGCAGGGTGGTTCGCAGCAAGGCGGTCAACCGGGCCAACAGGGCTCGAAGAGGCCGCCGATGTTCAATAATCCGTCGATGGGCAACACGCCGGGCGGCACCCCCGCCCCGCTGTGGAACAATCCGACGGGGCGCGGCACGATGCGGGTGCCGGTGACGGGGGGCAGATGACATGACCCGCAAGGCGTTCACCCTCATCGAAGTGCTCGTGGCGACCGCGATACTGGCGCTCATCGTCTCGTCGGTCTATTTCTCTTTCGCCAACCTCATCGAGGGGCGGACGCGGATACGGGACCGCGGCGAAGATCTGCGGCGCGTCTACTTCGCGCTCGATCTGATGCGGCGCGATATCCAGAACGCCTACCTGACGCGCAACCGCGGCATGCCCGAAGAGACGCACATCACGGTGTTCACCGGCATCGAGGACTCCCCGGTGTCGCATCTGACCTTCGCGACCCTCAACCATGTCAAGATGCGGGCGGGCGGCAAGGAGTGCGATCAGGCCGAGGTGGAATACTACGGTGATACGGTGGACGGCGAACCGACGCTGATGCGGCGCGAGAGTTCGTGGGTCGACGGCTTCCCCGAGAAGGGGGGCAATATCTTTCCGGTGTTCTCCGGTTTCCGTTCCATCACCTTCGAGTTCTGGGACGAGACCGACCGCGAATGGCGCCCGACATGGGATTCCGAAGGGACCGACAACGCCGATGTGCTTCCTCCCAAGGTGAAGATAACGATACTGGTGCGCGAGGCGGATGGCGACCGGAAGGAATTCCGCGTCGAGTCGGTAGTGAATATAAAAATGCAGAAACCGTTCACCTTTTGAGAATGCGATGAAGGCGATGGCGCGCGACATTATCCGACAGTTCCGGCGGCCGCGGGGGATAGCGCTCCTGTTGGTGGTCGTGATGATCGCCGTGATGCTGCCCATCGTCACCGACATGAACTACGAGGCGCGCACCGAATTCGAACTCGCGATGAATTACAAGAAAAAAGCCGAGGCGCAGGCGCTTGCCCAGTCGGGGCTGGCGTTCGCCGCGATAGTGTTCGATCTCCAGAAGCAGGTCGAGACCCTGCTCAAGTCGAGCGCGCTCAAGTCGCTCGGCATCCAGAGTTTCGAGATATGGGACATCATCCCGTTCGATACGAGCCTTCTGCGCAGTTTCACCTCAGCCGGTCCCTTTGCCGAGATCGGCGAACTGGTGGGTGACGGCTCCGGCGATGCGGCCGGCGCAGAGGGATCGACCGCCGTGACCACGCCGGTCGACGAGGGTGACCCGCTGTTCGATTTCTCGGGCGACTTCAAACTGGAGTTCGAGAACGAGGATACGAAGATAAACATCAATCTGCTCGACAGCGGCGCCAAAGAGGGGGTCGCGCGGATGCTCTGGGGTGTGATCGAGCCGCAACTGTATGATTTCCTGTTCCTTGAGAACACGGCGCGCCCCGAATTCGTCACGCGGGAGGAACTCATCGCCAACATCGCCGATTGGACCGACGGCGACGATGAACGCTATCTCATCGGCGGCGACGAACGCACGCTGTACGATGAATTCCTGCCGAAATATGTCGTGAAGAACGCCCGTTTCGATACCATCAACGAATTGCGGATGGTGTACGGCGTCAACGATGTGGTGTTCCGCCTGCTGGCGCCGAACATCACGATCTATTCGAGCGGCCGTATCAATGTCAACAAGGCGCAGCCCATCATCCTCGAGGCGCTCATCCGCAGTTACGCGAAGGACAAGAACATGGGGATGTTCTACAGCGAGGACCTGATGCGCGAATTCATGGGCAAGATCCTCTCGCGGCGCGCCCGCGACGGCTTCTACAAGGCCGGTGATTTCATCACGGCGGTCCGCGAGGAGGGGGTGGAACTGGAACCGGCGATAAGTTCGCTGTTGAGCGCGGAAGGGAGTTTCTACCGTATCCGGGTGCGCGGCGAACGCGATGGGGTCGAGGCGCTTATCGAGATGGTGGTCGACAGGAATTTCAATATCTATTTTTACCGCGAGGGCTGAAAGAGAGGGAACGCATGCGATACGCAGCTTGCAGGATACAACGGGACCGGTTGCTCGTGCTCGGCTACGAGAAGGAGTACAATCGTCTCGTGTCGCGCCGCTTCACGGTGCTTTCGTTCGACGAGGCGGCCGCCGGAATGGCGCCTTACGAATATATCGATCTGGTCGTTCCGGCAAGCGATGTGCTGCGCTTCGCGGGTAATTATCCGCCGGTGAAACGGCATGATCTCGATCGGATAGTCCTGCAGGACATCGAGTCGGCGACCCCCTTCAAAGAAGGAGATATCGTATTCGACGTGACCCCGGCGCGTGCCGACGGGATGTCGCCGGTCTTCATCGCCCCGAAGGAGAAACTGCGCGCTCTGTTCGACCGGCCGGGGGTAACGCTCCGTGACCGCGTGCGGAGTCTTATACCCGAAACGGCGCTATTGCCGGAAGAAGAGGAGGAGACACAGGCGCTTTTCATCGATGACGACAACACCGTCTTTGTCGATGCGCGCGGGCAGGTGGTCCGTACGATCGGCCTCTCACGGCTCGCCCAGATGATGCGCGGCTCGCTCGGACAGGACAAGACAGAGGAAGAGGCGTTGCAGGTACTCGCTTCGGCGCGCGATCTGACCGATACCCCGGCGCTGTCGGAGGACGAACTGCTCCTGCGCAAGGCGGCCGAGAGGTTCTATCACGAACTGGCGGCCGAATTCGGGCGTTTCCTCAAGCGCGGCCCGCGCACGATGATCCATTTCGCCGACCGCCTGCCGGGCAACGCCGAAGCGCTGGCCCCGCTGGTCTTTCCCGGCGCCGTTCCGGTGACCGCCGAAGAGATGCTCGACCGCATCAACGCGATGGCCGAGGGGCGCGAAGGGGCCGATCTGGCGCACGGCGAGTTCGCCTACCGCGGCGGTTTCACTTTCCTGAAACGCCGGCTTCTGACGGCCGCCGCGTTGTTCATCGCCGGCTTCGTCCTGCTGTTCGCCGCCTTCGAGATGCGTCTCCTGCAGATAAACGATGCGGGGGTGGCGCTCGACGAGGAGGCGCGGAAGGTGACCAAGGAGGTGCTGGGAAAGGAATATCCCTCCCTGCGGCAGGCGCTGTCGGTGATGCAGAAGACCATCGGCGGCGGCGGCGGTGGCGGGAAAGAGGGAAAAAACGACAAGAAACTCTATCCCTTTTCGGCGGTCTTCGTGATGGAGCAGGTCTTCCCGGCGGCCGTTTCAGGCGACAGCAGTGTCGAGGTCCGCGACTTCTCCTTTAAGGACGGCAAAGTGAAACTTTCGGGCGAGGCCGATTCGCTCGAGCATATCAACACCATGCTGGAGAACCTCGAGAAACTTGACTATGTGACGGAGCTCAACAAGGGACAGATAACGAGCCGCGGCGGCAAGAATTCCTTCAGCGTAGGGTTCTCCTTCCAGAAAAAGACGCCGAAGGAAGCCTCGAAAAAAGAGCAGAAAAAGGGTGTGGACAAGACCGCTGTCGAACCGGCCGACGAACCGGCCGC
>ERZ1645192.142-NODE-142-length-51135-cov-44.145987_pt1 | contig 51135 bp, 49 predicted proteins | sample MGYA00575354_ERZ1645192 | MGnify/ENA primary metagenome ERZ1645192 (study PRJEB40844, sample SAMN11349763) | freshwater sediment metagenome | isolation source: river sediment | host: Sediment | place: India: Faizupur Khadar , New Delhi | collected 2017-02-21 ... | reverse complement strand
GCTTCACCGCACGGCACCGGGGGGAATCCGCATTGACATGGGATTGTATCCATGCAAAAAAAGAGCAGAACAGAGTGAGGAGCACACGATGGACTACCAGTTTATCAGGGTGGAGAGAACGGGAGAGATCGCCTATGTGGAAATGGACCGCAAGCATGAGCTCAACGCCCTGTCCCACGGGATGCTCGCGGAAATCTACCACGCATTCTCCTCCTTCATCAGTGAAGGCAGCCCCGTCAGGCTCGTGGTCCTCACCGGCGGCGACCGGTGCTTCTCCGCGGGGATCGACCTCAAGGAGGCGCCGTACTTCACCAGCGAAGAGGCGGCCCGGTACTTCAACCTGGCCGTGAACATCTACTCCATGCTCATCGACTACGACAAGATCCTCATCACCGCGGTGAGCGGCATCGCCTTTGGCGGCGGGTTCAACCTCGCCCTCATGGGCGACATCATCATCGCCTCCGAAAGCGCCATCTTCGGGCACCCGGAGATCAAGTACGGGTTCAACCCCCTGCTCACCCCCCTCGTCGCCCGCATCGGCATGGCCAGGAGCAAGGAGCTCACCCTGCGGGGCGAGCCCATCGGGGCGCAGGAGGCCTGTGCCATCGGCCTCGTGAACCGGGTCGTGCCGCCCGAGCGCTTCAAGGAGGAGATCCAGTCCTGGGCGGATCTCCTGGTGCACCGGCCGCCGGAGGTGGTGAGGGCCCTCAAGCGCACGTTCGACGTGGTGAGCCGCCTCGACGCGAAGGCCGCCCTGGAGTACGAGCTCGAAATGTCCGCGATGCTCTTCAACATCAGGGGGGACATCCGCGACAGGATGAAAGATGCCATTCTCATCAAGGGCTCCCCGGGGAACAAAAACGTCTGCTGACGCCTTCGACCCGCGCTCCCTCCACTTCATCCTTCAGGCCCGCTACGGACCGTCGGGGTGGTGGCCCGGGGAAAGCCCCCTGGAAGTGATCGTGGGCGCCGTGCTCACCCAGAACACCGCCTGGTCAAACGTCGAGAAGGCCATTGCCAACCTCAGGAAAGCCGGCATGCTCGACCTGCGCAGGCTCCACGAGGCCGGCGAGGGCGAGCTGGCGGCCCTCATCCGGCCTTCGGGCTACTACAACATCAAGGCCCGGAGGCTCAAGAACCTCGTGCAGAAGATCATGGACGCCGCCCAGGGCGACCTCCCGGGGCTCCTCGCCCTCGACGCGCCCCTGCTGAGGGAAACGCTCCTGGGCGTGAGCGGTGTCGGGAAGGAGACCGCGGACAGCATCTGCTGCTATGCCGGGGGCAAGACGGTCTTCGTGGTGGACGCCTACACCCGGAGGGTCCTCGCGCGCCACGGGCACCCGGTGGCGTCGGCGGAGTACGACGAGATCAGGGAGCTTTTCGAACGGGGCCTGCCGGAGGACCACGCCGTCTACAAGGACCTCCACGCCTACCTGGTGTTCGTGGGAAAAGAGTACTGCCGGCCGAAGAACCCCCGGTGCGGGGGCTGCCCCCTGGAGGGCTGGAACACCTCAGGCCGGGGCGCCGCCGGGTGAAATACCCCCTGGTTCGCCCCGGTGCTTCGTGCTATTATTCCCGTATGAAGGACAATTCGTTCACCAGCCTCATCATCCTCCTGGTGCTCTTCTTCGTACTCCCGTCCCTGTTCAAGCTCCTCGGGCAGTACACCCTCAAGAGCAAGGGCCCCGGGAGAGCGGAGGATGAGGAGGCGGAACCGCAACCGCCCGGTGAGACGATCCCGGGCCACCCGGAAAAGATCGAACCCGTGAGCCCCCGGGAGCGGCAGACCGGGCAGACGGCGATCTCGAACAAACCCATCCACCCCGGGTGGTTCTGAGCGCGGGCTGCGGGACGGGGGTCAGAACCCCCGTGCCCCGCATGACCGTATCACCGGCTTATCTGGCATCCATGGGCAGGACCAGAAACGGGATGGACGCGTCGCGCAGGAACCTCTCCGCGTAATCCCCCCGGAACCAGGACAGGATGCCCTTGTCGCCGTCGTGCGGCATGATGACGAGCCCGATCTTCCGTTCCCTGATGACCTGTTCGAGGGCTTCGATGAGGCCGCCGCGGATGACGATGCGGTGGACCTTGTCGATGCTGTCGCCCACGGCCTGGTGGCAGATGGCGTAGATCTTGTCCCGGGCCGCCTGGATCACCTCTTCCTCGAGCTTGTCCATGTTGATGTGGGGCACGTAAAAGCCGGCTGCGCCCTTGATGTCGGTGACGTTGTGGAGAACGAAGAGCTCCGCTTCGAGCATCTTCGATATTTCGTAGGCGTACCTCACGAGGTATGAGCTGTTTTTGGACAGGTCGGTGTAGCACAGAACGGACTTGGGCTTCTTGAGCATGTTCTTGTTCATATGGTTCCCCCTCATGGTGATGCGGTCATCTTACAATAAAAACAGGACGATCTCAATGAGGCATGACCGATTCTATCACGCCCTTGAGATCCTTGAGATGGAAGGGCTTGGCCACGAAGGCATCCGCCCCTTTCTCGAAGGCCATCTTCTGAGCTTCGCTCACCGAGAAGCCGGTGATGAGGATGATGGGCGTGCGGGGATGCCTGGACTTGATCTCCGTCATCAGGGTGTACCCGTCCATCCGGGGCATGTGGATGTCGCTGACCACCACGTCCATGGTCTCTTTTTCCATGAATCTCAGGGCATCGATGCCGTCCCTGGCCGTGAACACGCTGTACCCGCACATGCCCAGGAACTCGGCGATGACCTGCGTCAGCTCGTCGGAATCATCGACAATGAGTATTCTCTTGGTGTTATCCATCGCGTTTCGACGCCGTGAGATCGATGATCTCGTAGTCTCTCAAGGTCGTGTATTTCTTCGTCTCCGCCGTGGTCATGTGGGCAAGCTTGTCCATGACCTCTTTTATTCTAAATATCTGGTCCTCCATGACCGTCAAGGTCTCGTGGATCTTTTTGTTGCCTTCGAGCTCGGGGGATATCTGGAGCATCTCGATGTTCCCCAGGATGATGTTCAGGGGCGTGTTGATCCGGTCGGACAGCGTCACGGTGGTCTTGGTGATGGCGCTCACCTCCTGGATGCGCTTCTGCTCCTGCCCGTAGCTCTGCATTTCGAGGGCCCGCCTGATGCGGATGATGAGCTCGTCCTCGTCGCAGGGCTTGAGCAGGTAGTCGTACACGCCGAGCCTCAGCGCCGTCACCGCGGTCTTGATGGACCCGTAGCCGGTGATCACGATGACCAGGGTTTTCGGCGAGATGACCTTGATGTTTTCCAGGAGCTCCAGCCCCCCCATGCCCTCGAGGACCAGGTCGGTGAGCACGAGGTGGTATTTCTTCTGGCTGAAGAGCTCGAGGGCCTCTTCCGCCGAGCGGGCATCATCCACGTCGTAGCCGTGGCGCCGCACGATGTCCACCAGGGAATACCGCACGATCTCTTCGTCGTCCACAACGAGTATCTTCTTCTTGTCCATGGTCATTTGCGCCCTATCCCTCGCAGAGCTGCTTCTGAACTATGTCCCTGAGGTCCTTGATCCTGAATGGCTTGCGCAGGTAGGCCGCCCCGGTGGTCTCGAGGAACTCCTTGACCTGGAAGTCGTACGTGTCCCCGGTGATGAACATGAACTTCTTCTTCAGCCGGGGGTGAGCCTCAACCGCGGTGCGGTAAAGATCCATGCCGTCCATGACGGGCATCCTCAGGTCGGAGATGATGAGCTCCCACCTCCCCTCGTCCAGATGGTCGAACGCGAGCTGCCCGTTGCTGAAGGGACTGACTTCGTAGAAGGGGCTCAGGGTGTCCACCATGAGCTCGAGGAGGTCCTCCTCGTCTTCCACCACCATGATCGTGGAGCGCCTGCCCTGTTCCATGATCCCTTCCCGGCCGGGCTCACCGACTTCCGCCGCGACCGTTCCTTCATCGTGCTTATCGGCCGCCATGGCAGGGATCTTGATGCGCGCCACGGCCCCGTTTCCGGTGTTTTCCAGGGAGATCTCGCCCTTGTGGTCGGAGATGATGCCGTAGCAGATGCTCAGCCCCAGGCCCGTGCCCTTGTCCCTGGCCTTGGTGGTGAAGAACGGGTCGAAGATCTTCGTCATGATCTCCTCGGGGATCCCCGGGCCCGTGTCCTCGATGGCAAGGTGGACGTGGCCCTCGCTCCGGCGGGCCGTCAGGGAGATGCACCCGGGCTTGTCGTCGATGGCGTCGATGGCATTGTTGATGAAATTGACGAGCACCTGCTCGATGCAGTTCATGTCGGCCCGGACCATGAGGGGCTCGGGGTGGTCTTCGCAGTCCAGCGTGATCCCGCGCTTCTTCACCGTGGGCAGGTAGAGGCTCACCGTCCTGCGGATGATGTCGCGCAGGTCGAACACTATCTTCTCCGGGGGCTTGTTCCGGGAGAACTTGAGCAGGGACTCCACGATGTGCTTGGCGGAGTCGGCGGCGTTGATGATGACACCCAGCCGCTTCTGGTTCTGCGGGCTCAGGTCGGCGGCGTTGATGAGGTCCGCGAATCCCAGGATGGGGGTGAGCCGGTTGTTGAGCTCGTGGGCGATGCCCGAGGTGAGCAGGCCGAGCGAGGTGAGCTTCTCCGTCTGCATGGCGCGCTGGTCCATGCGCCTCCTGGCGGTGACGTCCCGCACCACCACGAGGACCTGCTCCGTGCTCAGCCGCTTCACGAGAAACTGCCCGATGATGCTCTCCCCCGAACCCACGGTGACGGGCATCTCGAAGTCCCGGGACTGGCCCGGGAGGATTCTGGGCAGCTGCCTGCGGATGTCCTCGGCGGTGTCGAGGTCGAGGATGTCCCCGATCTGCGCGGGCACCCTGCCCAGGGCGGCGAGGAGCCGCTGGTTGCAGAACGCCACGGCCCCGCCGGCGGAAAAAATGAAGATCATGTCCTCGGAGGAGTCCACCACGGACTTGTAGCACTCGGACACGGTCCTCAGGCTCTCGTCCTTTAGCTTCAGAAGGTTCTGGAGGTCGTGGTCCCTCCGCTGGAAGAGGGAGGACAGGTGAACCAGGGTGAGCATCTGCCCCACCAGAAGCCCCATGAGCTCGAAGACCCTCAGGGAGTGGGCGTCGAAGAAATACGTGCTCGAGTGGGAGAGGTTGAGCACCCCGAAAGCCCTCTCCCCTTCCTTGATGGGCACGCACAGGATGGAGCCGATCTTCACCTTCGTGCCGGGCATCTCCTTGAAACAGGCGCTCTCACCGGCGTCCTGGACGAGGATGGGCCTGCCTTCGAGGGCGCACTTCCCCGCCACGCCCTCGCCCATCTCCATGCTGACCCCCTCAGGGCCGGGCTTGATGGCGGCGCCGGCAGCGGCCTTGAGCGCGACGCGGTTCCCCTCCACCATGAAGATGCTCGCGTTCTCGCAGCGGGACTCCCTGATGAGGGCCTGGACGATGCGGGCGTGAAACTCCCCTTCCGGGGTGCCGCGGCGCACGTGCTCCGAGAGCTCGAAGATGCTCGAGAGGATGCCGATGGTGTCTTCGTAGAAGTCGGTGGCTTTCTTGAGGAGGTCGAGCAGGATCCTTTCCCGGTCACTGGAAGAGTCGAAGGGTGCCTTGAGTCCCGATGTGCACTTTTTCACAGCACCACCACTGCCTCGCTCAAAAGAGATTTTCAATTATGACCTTGCCCATCTTATACCGCTGCAGGATGGTGTTGACAAGATCTTTATATATTTCCCCGAGATAGGAGCGAAGCGCCTCTCTTTCCAACAGGCTGCCGGCCTTTCCCCTCCCGGGGTCGTGCAGGCCGGCTTCGGTAAGCAGGAGGAGCGGGAAAGGCGTGCGCGCCGGTTTGTCCCCGCACATCCTCCCCGGACAGAAGTTCCGCTGCGCCACCCTCTCCCCCGGATGCCTTTTTTCCTCATGTCTTTTCTGCTAATATCCGTTATTATAGCTTGTATGTGCAGGTTTTGCCCCGCATCGGAAGGGGCGGAGAAACGGCTACACATCTGACGTATGGCGGAAGCGATGGGAAAGAAACCGGTCAGGATCCTTCTCGTGGACGACGAGCACGAGACGCTCGACCTCATCTCCGAGTTCCTCGTGGAGAAGGGCTACGAGCTCACCAGGGCCTCAAGCGGCGAGCAGGCCGTGGCGCTGGTGGAGAAGGAGGCGTTCCACATCGCCATCGTCGACCTGCACCTCCCCGGCATGACGGGCTCCGAGCTCCTGAACCTCATCAAGGAGCAGCGCCCCCACATCCAGGTGATCATGATCACCGGCTACGGCACCATCCGCGACGCGGTGGAGTGCATGAAGCTCGGCGCCTCCGACTTCATCACCAAGCCCATCCTCCTGGACCACCTCCACCTGGCCATCGCCCGCATCGTCGAGGAGGTCCGGCTCAAGGAAGAGGCGGAGCTCGCCTCCTACTACAAGACGCTTTCCCGCACCGACGAGCTCACCGGGCTCTACAACTTCCGCCACCTCATCACCATGCTCAAGAGCGAGGCCACCAGGCACATCCGCTACGGCAGGATCATGTCGCTGGCCATGATCGACATCGACAACTTCAAGGACTACAACGACTCGAAGGGGCACGAGGAGGGCAACGAGCTCCTCTCCCGGCTCGCGCACATCTTCAGGCACAACACCCGGAACTGCGACATCCTCGCCCGCTACGGGGGCGAGGAGTTCGTGATCATCTTCCCGGAAACCTCCCTCGAGGAGGCGATGGTGGTGTCGGAGAGGATCTGCGGGACCGTGGTGGTGTCCCTCGACGCCTCCGTGACCATCGGCATCGCCGGCCTTCCCCAGCACACGAAGGACTTCAACGACCTGTTGAGGATGGCGGACAAGGCCATGTACTGGGGGAAAAACCACGGCAAGAACCAGATCGTGGTCTACAGCGAAGCGATCGACACGTGCAGGTAGAGATCGCCCGCCCTGCTGGCGAGGTTCTTCCTGCCCATGCCCGGTATCCTCAGGGTCGTTCCTGACCTCGTGCTCTCCGGGATGCTCACCCGGATCCTCTTCCTGCCGAACCCCGGCCGGTACTCGATGGTGATCTGGCCCCCTAAGGACGCGACGTCCGAGGGGATGCTGATGTCTTCGTGGATGTCCATGACGTTGTGGAAAAGCTTCGCGGCCCTGTCCGCCGCAAGCCTCATGAAGGAGCGCTTCAGAACGTCCGCGGGCCTTCCCCCGGTCACCAGGGCCTCGTAGGCGATCACCCTTCCCACCGTCAGGAGCCTTTCCAGCCACTCCTTCCCGATGGGCAGGCCGTCGAAGACCTCGCGGAAATCCTGCCGGGCGAAGATGTCCTGGTACACGTCCTCCCGCTGGAAGGCCAGGCCCCGGTCGTAGCGCCTGCGCTTGTCGGCGTCGACGAGCACCCCGTACGCCTCCGTGATCTCGCGAAAGTACTCCTCCGCCCTGGGGTTGTCGCGGTTCACGTCCGGGTGAAATTTCATGGCGAGCCGCCGGTAGGCCTTCTTGATGTCCTCGACCCCGGCGTCTTTCGCAACGTTCAGTATCTGGTAGTAGTCCCTGGCCATGGTGATTTGTCCCCGCACGGGCGCTACCGGGAAGACTGGATGAAGACCTCCCGGGGAAGCTCCACCGCCGTGAGCGGCCCCCCGTACACGGCGCCGGTGTCGATGCCGATCTTGTCGTTCTTCACCAGGGGCCGGGCAAAGGGCGTGTGCCCGAAGACGACCTTCTTTTCGATTCCCGTGGGGGAAAAGATGAATTCATCGCGTATCCACAGGAGATCCCCGCTCTCCTGCTCCTCGAGCGCCACGTTCGGCTTCAGGCCGGCGTGGACGTAGACATAGCGCTCGTCCTCGTGGTACCGCTTCATCCCCGCGTAGAAGTCCCGGTGGGACCGAGGTATCGCGCGGGCGACCTGGGAATGGGACAGAAACGGCTCGCTTCCGAGGTACGACATGACCGTTCTCATGCCCCCGTTCGCGAAGAACAACCCCTTTTCCCCCCCGAATTCGAGGAAGTCGATGAACATCTGCTCGTGATTGCCCCTGAGGAAGACGCAGGCGATCTCCCGGGCGAGCTCCATGAGGCGGTCCACCGTTTCCCTGGGCTTCAACCCCCGGTCGACGTAGTCGCCCAAAAAGACGAGCAGGTCGTCCTTTCCGGGACCGATCTGTTCCAGGAGGTCTTCGAGCTTCTCCAGGCAGCCGTGGATGTCGCCGATGGCGAACGTGCGCTTCATGTCTGCCGGTGCGGGAAAGGGCACCCCGCGTGCCTGTCCATCGGGATCACCCTCCTCAAGCCCCTTTCTTGAGCCTGATGGTCTCGATCTTGAGTTCCAGGATCTTTTCCTGGGCCTTCTGGGACTTGGGGTTGGCCTTCAGGGCGAGCCGGTAGGCGTCGAGGGCCGAGCTCAGGTCGTCGAGCCTGGACTTGCCCTTCTTCCCCTGCGCCCTGAGCTCGTAGGCGTAAGCCAGGGTGATGGCGACGTCGTGGTCCTGGGCCCTTCTCAGGTAGTCCCGGGACGCCTGGATGATCCTGTCGGGGTCCTTCATCCCCACCGCGGCGCTCACGAGTCCCTTCCTCGCCTCGTTCGAAGGGGCCGACCTGACGAGGGCGCCGTAAAGCTCGTAGGAGGATCTGTATTCCCCCTCCTTCAGGGAGAGGGGCGCGGCGCGCAGCAGCGTGTCCCGGTCGCCGGGCCTGACCGCCAGAACCCTGCGATAGGTCTCGAGGGCGAGCTTGTCCTTGCCCGCCTTCTCGTAGGAGACCGCGAGGTTGTAGAGCAGCAGGGGATCGCGGGGGTTCAGGCCCACGGCCCGATTGTACAGCGAGGCCTGCTCGTCGGTCTGCCCGAGCTTGCCCATGACGAAGGCGAGCTGCGCGACGGCGTTTTTGTCCTGGGGGTAGGAAGCCAGGTAGCGCTTGAGGAGAACCGAGGCGTCGTCGTAGCGCTTGTCCTTCATGGCTTCCCGTATCACCGGGACGAGGATGTCCCTGCCCCGGGCGCTGCCCGCGTGCTTCCTGTAGAGCTCGAGGGCCTCCGCGGTCCTGCCCGACTGCTCGAAGGCCTTGCCGAGCTCGGTGATGACGGTCTCCGAATCGGGCTCCAGCTCGAGGGCCTTCACGAGGTAGCCCACCCGGGCTTCCTGGTCGCCCGAATCCCTGGCGATGAGGGCCATGCGCTGGTAGGTCGCCGCGTCCCCCTGGCCGAGCTCCACGATCTTCCGGGAGGCGTCCATGGCCTCCTTCGGTTTGCCCAGCTTGATGTAGCACCGGGAGAGCTGGGCCCAGGAAGAAACGTCTTTGGGGTTGTCCTCGACCATCTTGCGGTAGATCCCCGCAAGGGTTTCGTAGTCGTTCTTGCTCGACAGGAGCTCGTCGAGCATGGCCACGAACTTGCGCTCGCCGGGGAAGCTCGCGTGGGCGCTCTTTAAAGCCGTTATGCGGGCGTCAATGTCCTTCGCCCCCTTGATGCGCTCCAGGAAGTCCTTCTGATCGACCTCGATCTCCAGGGGCACCTTGGCGATGGGGTGCCCGATGTAGGAGACCTCGATGGGCACGGACCTGATGGCGGCGTCCATGATCTGCCTGCGGACGAGTGCCGTGTCGATGGGCTCGCGCAGGTCGTCGGTCTTGCCGAACCCCACCACGTCAGCGGTGAGATACTTGGGGAAAAAGGTGTTCGCCCGCACCACGGTGATGACGATGGTCTCGTCCCCCGTGACCTTGAGCGCCTCCCCGGCCTGGACCGTCTTCGGGGTGCCGTCGATGCTCACGTCCATGGAGATGAACCGCGGCGGCTTCCGGAATATGAAGGAGATCAGGGCCTCCCGGATGACCCCGGGCTCACCGCCCAGGGGCACCACGAGAAACAGCGTGAACCCCAGGGCAATGATCAGGACAATGATCAGAATGACGCTGCCTTTCTTTCCCATACCCCGCCCTTGCACCATACCGGCATTTGTGAGGGTTATTACCAAGGAATACCGGTGATGTCCATTCCCATTTTCAGGCCCGGGCACGGGCTTTCGCCCCTGCGGACGCCCCGCCTTGAGGCCGTGCGGACGGGTATTATTATGTATGATAAGGATAGAATTTCCCGGTTTTCCAGTGTGTCGCCTCCTCCGTGACCGGGCAGGACAAAGGTATGAACAGGGGCATGGGTCTCGTGGAACTGATGCTGTCTCTCACCCTAGGCACGATGGTCATCCTCGTGCTCTGCACCATGTACGCCCTGTTCTCAAAAAGCTATGGCGAAACGAAGGGGGCCTGGCACTGCATGCAGTCACTCCGCAGCGCCTTCGTCCAGATCGACTCCGACGTGAAGCAGTGCTCCTTCCTCCTGCCCCGGGACCTCAAGCTGGCCTGGGACGGGGGGGCACTCTTCATCGCCGGGGCGACGGCCACCTCGTCGTATCCGGGCGTGTCCCTCGGCGGGGATGCCCCCCCGCCCTACTGCTCCATTGTCCGGACGTGCCTCGGCCCGGCGGTCGGGCTGGACAGCGCGGACATCGACGGAGACGGCACCCCGGACTACCGGGCCGACCTGGGCGTCATAACCGACAGCGGCCCCTGCGTCATCTCGCACGGGTATTCCCGGGGGAACGCCACCCTGAGCATGGCGCTTTCCCACCGGATACAGCCGGGCGACCGCGCAGTGCCCTCGAACCACTACCGGCTCGGGGAAGACGGCCTCTACCGGAACGCCCAGCTGCTCGCCGAGGCGATCACGGCATTCGACGCTCATGTCGCGGGCAATGAGCTCACCATCAGCCTTCTGGCCAGATCCAATGGAACGCAAAAAGACCTCACCTGTACCTATCATCTCCAGTAGCAGGGGATGGGCGCTCGTCTACGTCCTGGTCTTCTGCATCGTCATCCAGGGGATCGCCCTCCTCGCCGCGGGCCTCGTCACGCACGACATCAGGTCCGGCAGCGTGTTCCAGGGGCTCCTCGCCGGCCGGCACGCTCCCCCGGACGCGCGCCCGGCGGTGGAAGTCAGCCGGTACGGGGCCCCGGAAGGGTGGGACAACGCCTGCTTCCTCACCGAGGTGACCGAGCGCAGGTGGGAGAACGAGTCGGCCTTCAGCTGGCGGGTAAAGCTCGGGAGTCAGCCCTCCCAGGCAATACCGGACCGCAGCCTGTCGTCGTGGAGGCCGTTCGTCATCCTCCTCGTGGACGACTCCGCGGGCATGCTCGCCTCCAGCGGCCAGCCATACGACAGCGGGGCCGTCTTCTTCGAGGGCGCCGGCAGGGAGATCACCCCCAGCGGGGACAGGGACGACTTCGCGAGCGTGCTCGCAGGCGCGGAAGGCACCTTCTTCCGGGGATCGTTCGGCAACATGTCGAGGCGGGCGGCCGACCTCTACGGGTTCGGAGGCGGCGCCCAGTGCTGGACCCAGGCCCTCTCCCGTCTCACCTCCCTGGTGGAGGACCTGGACCTGTGCCCCCTGGCCGTCGCCACCGTCTCGCGGGGCATCATCCAGCCGTTCACCTTCGAGCGGAAGGCCATCCTCTCCGCCCTGGCGGGCATACGACCCCAGGCCGAAGAGGCCGGGCTGGCCGAGGCCTGCCTGGGCCTGACCGGCCTCTTCCCTGCCGCGTGCGCGACGGCGAAGCACATCGTCATCGCCACCAGCGGCATCGCCGTGAAGGACGGGGACATCCCCTCCGCTCTCAAAGACTTCGACCACGACGGCAACCCCCTCGACACGGCCGTGGAGGAGCGGTCCCACTGCCTCGACGACGTGGCCTCCTATGCCGCGAGCCGGGGCATCACCGTGCACGCGGTGGGCCCGGACACGCCCTTCCTCCGCGCCGTGGCCGCCAAGGGCGGGGGGGCGTTCATGCCGACGAAGGGGGCGTTCGCCCCGCCCGGGCCTTTCATCTGCCAGCCGCCCGGGCTCGGCGGCAGCCTGCGCCGCTACCCCGTCAACAGCGAGCTCGCGTTCGACCCGCCCTGGCTCGACATGGGGGGCGCCTCGTACCTGAAGCTCATGGCCAACGCCCCCCTCCACCTCGGCCCATCGGCCGCCTTCGCCCCCCGGGGAGCCGCCACGGGGTTTCACGTCTCGGGGGGTTCGCTCTTCTGCACGACGTCGAGGGACGATCTCCTGTCCATCGATCCGGGCACGGGCGTCTGCTCGTGGGTGGCGCGCGGGCCGGGAGGAAGGGTCGAGGCCCGGGACGGTACCGTCGTCGCGGGGCCGAACATCGAGGGCGACATCCTGGCTTTGAGCCACGAACCGGCGGTCAGGTGGTCGGCCAGGGGCGACCTCTTTGCCCTCGCTCCCGGGGTCGCCTACATCTCCCGCGGCCCGCTCCTGTCTTCCCGAAGCATCGAGAGTGGCGCACAAGTGGCCCTGCTCGACCTGGGAGCTGCGGTCCGCCTGCTCCAGTACGACCCCAGCATGAACTGTGTGGTCGCCTCATCGGGCACGAACCTGATCTCCATCCTGAGCAGCGGGCTTGAGATCCAGGCGCGGCTCGACCCCGGCCTCGTATCCCCCCTGGACATGATCAGGACCTTCCGCCTGAGAAAGGAGCTCCACGTGATCGCCGTGGCGGGAGACGGCATGACCTGCATGACCCCCGGAAAGATCCTCTGGAAGGCATCCCTGGAGGGAGGAGCCTGCACCAGCGCCCTGGTCATGGACATGAAGCTCTACGTCACCACGTTCAGCCCCGGGGAGTGCGGCGGGATGGATTCGGGACACTCCCTCCTCCAGGTCTTCGACGTACAAAGCGGCGAGAGGGTTTCGAGCACGGCCCTGTTCAACGCCATTTCCCTTGGACCCCTCATCGACCTGGATTCGGGCGTCCTGGAATACTCGAGCCCGGGCATGGACAGCTTCACGGTGGATATCCGGGACCTCGCGGGAATGAAGCCCCTCCCCTTAGGGACGCGGCTGAAATAACCAGGGGCCTTCACGAACGCTGACGCCAGGATGCCATGGCATCCCTGACAGCGTCCAGGAGGGCAGCGTCCGGCGGTCCCTGGACGTCTCCCAGGGAGATGCCCGGCTTGATCTTCTCCCCGTGGAAGTCCGACCCCGCACTCGCGAGCAGGTTCAGCGAAGAGGCCAGGCCCCGGAGCCAGGCAACCGTCTCCGGGTCGTGATAGGAGCTGTAGACCTCGATGCCCTTGAGCCCGCACCTTTTGAGGGCCTTCAGCGTCTCTCCCCGCTCCTTTCCCGGGTGAGCCAGCACGAGGACGCCCACATCCTTCAGGGCGTCGATGGTTTCGGCAAGGTCAGGCAGCTCGGCCAGCACCGACGCGCCGAACCCTTCGAGGGCGTAGTCCCGGTAAAAGTTCAGGTAGGGCGAATCGGACCGGTCCCCGCGGGTGTAGCGGAGAAGCCGGGGATCCTCCGGGTTGCATGCGGCCAGCGCCCGGAGCATGGTCACCCCGGTGGGGACGGATCGCCCCCAGCCCTTGATGTCCTCCTTCCTCAGGCTGAAGCCCATGCCCCGGAAATGCCCGAGCACCTCGTCCATCCTGCCCCAGATGCGGGCGCATGCGCCGGCGATGATCCCGTTTACGAGCTCCCCCCGGGGGTCGAACCCATAGCACAGGAGGTGGTGCTCCCGGCCTTCCCGCACCGTGGAAAGCTCCACGCCCGTGAGAAACTCGACCCCCGCGGAAGGGGCCAGGGCGAGCCCTTCGAAGTCCGCCGCCACCTCCATGTGGTCGCAGAAGGAAACCGTCCCGACGCCCGAGGAGGAGGCCATCTCGATGATTTCCCCGGGAGTGTATTGCCCATCGCTCGAATGTGTCGTATGAATATGCAGGTCGATCATACAGGTTCCTTGCACCCCCATACCACATCCCGGGGGCGATGGGAACCGAAGCCCCGGGAGAGGAGCGCAGATGAAGAACGAGCGATATGTAATCGACAATATGAACCCCCAGGAATCATGGCGTATCTTCAGGATCATGGCGGAGTTCGTGGACGGGATCGAGACCCTGTCCAGCCTCGAGCCGGCCGTAACCATCTTCGGCTCGGCGCGTTCGAAACCGGGGGAAAAGTATTACACCATGGCCGAGGACATGGGGAGGATGCTCGCCACCGAGGGCTTCTGCGTCATCACCGGGGGCGGCCCGGGGATCATGGAGGCGGCCAACAAGGGGGCCAAGGAGGGCGGGGGCCAGTCCGTGGGGCTCAACATCGTGCTGCCCTTCGAGCAGCACCTGAACCCCTACGCGAACATCCACCTGAACTTCCGCTACTTCTTCGTGAGGAAGGTCATGTTCGTCAAGTACGCCATGAGCTACGTGATCTTCCCCGGGGGCTTCGGCACCATGGACGAGCTCTTCGAGGCCCTCACCCTCATCCAGACCGACAAGATCAAGCCGTTCCCGGTGGTGCTCGTCGGCTCCGAATACTGGAGGGGCCTGCTGGACTGGATCAGCGACACCATGATCGCCGAGGGCATGATCCTCCCCGAGGACAGGGCCATATTCGCCGTGGTGGACGATCCCCGGGACGCGGTGGAGATCATCAAGAACACCAAGGTGTAGCCCCTACGAAAGTCTGCCCGCCTTCTGGAACGCCGCCCAGACCGCTTCCATGGCGGCCGACCTGAAGTCCCTCGCCTCCAGGACGGCGATCCCTTCGATGGTGGTGCCGCCGGGGGAGGCGACCATGTCCTTGAGCGCACCCGGGTGCCTGCCCGTCTCGAGGACCATGGCGGCGGAGCCCTTGAGCGTCGCGGCGGCGAGCTCCAGGGCAAGGGTGCGGGGCAGGCCTGCCCGGACGGCGCCGTCCGCCAGCGCCTCCAGGAAAAGGAAGCAGAACGCGGGCCCGGAGCCGGACAGGGCCGTGACCGCGTTCATCATGCCCTCGTCGACCCGGACGCACCTGCCCACCGCGGAAAAGATCGTAAAGGCGGTGCTCACGTCGGATTCGGAGCAGGAGGCCGAGGCGCACAGGGCGGATACCCCCTCCAGCACCTGGGCAGGGGTGTTGGGCATGACCCGGACGACCCGGGCGTCCATGCCCGCCACGGACTGGATGTTTCCCAGGGACACCCCCGCGGCGATGCTGATGATGAGCTTGCCCGCCAGCGCTTCCTTCGCCTGGGCGAGGACCACGGGGACTTTGTCGGGCTTCACCGCGAGGACCACCGCCCTGCTCTTTCGGGCCAGCTCTTCCAGGGAGGCCGCTGCGCCCACCCTCAGCGCGGAGGACAGCTCCCCCATGCGCTCCGGGCGCACGTCGTAGACGGCTATCTTCCCGGGCTTGTAGAGCCCCTTCTTGAGCATGCCCTTCAGGATTGCCTCCGCCATGACGCCCGCGCCGATGAACCCGATCTCTGCCATGGGAACCTCCCTCTGCCTTTTTATATCCCGGCTTGGCCCGCCGGTCAACACGACTCGTCGCTTCCACGGGGGTCCCAGAATGATGTTATCCCGGAAAAATCATCTTCCGATAACGGACCCATGGGCAGATTCCTGAAGGAGATAGCCGGTGTGTTCTACGAGGAGACCACCATCACCCTGGGCACGGGCCACACCCAGAAGACCCAGCGGGTCAAGAACTACTGCCTCGCCGAGCAGCTGGACGAGGAAACCGTCCAGGTGAGCTTCCTGGGGAACGAGGGACAGCCCACGGGCATCGTCGTGAAGATCCCGTACGCCGAGTTCCTGACCCAATACACCCTCGAGCCCGATTTCAAGATAAGGACGAAGGAAGAGCGCGAGCACGACAAGCACCTCGCCCTGGCGGAAAGGCACCGCACCCGCGGCGAGTCCTTCTCCGCGGAGATGGAGTACGACTCCGCCCTCAGGATAGACCCGGAAAGCATCAAGGCGAACTTCGGCATCGGCACGCTCTACATGGAGATGGGGCAGACCGACAAGGCCAGGACCGTCTTTCACAAGCTCTCGCGGGTCGAAGCCCTGTTCGAGGAAGAGAACAAGCACATCTTCAACGAGTTCGGCATAGAGCTCAGGAAGGCGAACATGGCCGAGGAGGCCCTCGACAACTACCTCAAGGCCCTCGAGATCTCCCCCGGGGACGAGCACCTCTATTTTAATATAGCGAGGCTGTACTTCGACGCGCGGGACTGGGAATACGCCCTGCTCTGGATCGAGCGCAGCGCGGAGACCGACCCCTCCTTCCGGGAGGCCGGGCAGTTCGCCGACCTCATCCGCGAGGAGAGGGGCAGGGATGAAGCGGCCTCCGGCACGGGCATGGGAAAAAGCGCCCCCGCCCTGCGCCGGGTCGACCCGAAGGCAGCCCTTGCCGGGATGGGAATCCGGCCCGAGGCGGGCGAAAACGCCCGAGCCGGGAAGAGCGAAGGGCCGTCCGGCAGTGAGCCTGCACCGGCTTAAAAGGCCTGCCCGCCTCTCCAAGGGTGCGTGACGCCTACCCCCGGCTTCGGGAGGGCACCTGCACGGCATTCCCTCACGACTCGCTTCTCCGGGGCCGTCCCGGGATTTTCCCGCACCTGCGTGGTGTTCTCACGCCTCGCCTTCGAGGCGCCTGTAAACGGACAGCGCCTGCTCCCGGGTCTGTTCCCGGGTGCCGCTGTTGTCGATGACCAGGGTCGCGTACTTTCTCTTTTCGTCGATGGGCATCTGGGAGCGCACCTTCAGGAGCGCCTGCTCCCGGGTGATCCGGTCCCGGGCCATGAGCCGCTCGATCTGGACGGGTTCCGGCACATACACCAGGATCACGTGCCGGTATGCTCCGTGCATGCCCGTTTCGATGAGCAGGGGCACGTCGCAGACCACCACCGCCCTGCTGTCTTTTGCCCCCGCGGCCTCGATGCGCAGGCCCATCTCCCGGTACACGGCCGGGTGGACGATGGCGTTGAGCTCCTCTTTTTTCCCGTGGTCGCTGAAGATGATCGAACCCAGGCGCGCCCGGTCGAGCTCCCCGTCGGGCCCCAGCACCCCGTCGCCGAACCTGTCCCTGATGGCCTGAAGGACAGCCGAGCCTTTCCCCGCCACCTCGCGCGCGATGGCGTCCGCGTCCACCACCACGGCGCCGAAAAAGGCAAGGGCCTGGGAGACCGTGGATTTCCCCGTTGCTATCCCGCCTGTAATCCCGGCAACAACCACGCCTTCCCCCCTATGACCGATATGTTCCTGCCCGCGTTTGCACCCTGCCTGCGGAAGGAATTGAACCGCCCCGGGTCGCAGGAGGTGCACAGCGCCCTGACCCCTATGGCCCCCCCGTCGAGCCCGGCGGCCTCGAGCTGGGAGCGGGCGGCCTCCCAGAGGTTCACGTACAGGGACCCGCCGCCGGAAAGTTCGGGCTCAACCCCGAGGGCGTTGGCCACGTCCGGCTTCACCTCGTAGCAGCACGGCCCGATGGCCGGCCCGATGGCCGCCCGGATTTCCCCGCAGCCCCGGGAGCGCATGGCAAGGATGGTCTTTTCCACGATCCTCGAAGCGAGACCTCTCCACCCCGCATGGACGGCGGCCATGAGGGGGCCGTCCACGGACCACGCGAGCACGGGCACGCAGTCCGCGGTGCGCACGCAGAGCAGGTGGTCCGGGTTCCCTGAGATGATGGCGTCGGCCCGGGGGATCTCCCCTTGCGCCAGGTCTTCCGCACACACGATGATGTCCGAATGGATCTGGTCCATGCAGAAGACGGGGGATCCGCCCATGGCCCCTTCGAGCATCCCCAGCACGCCCCGGGCGCTCCCGTCGGTGCCGGCGGTGACCTCTTTCGTGCAGAACACCCCTGTCATGGGATGAGGTATACCGGAGAACGAGGGGAGAGACAAGCACCGGAACGGCCGGGCCTTTTCCTTCCCCGATCCCGCAACGTCCCTTCATCCTTTTGCTTCTTGACAAGCACGAGGGGGGTATGTCATTAGTAAGCGCCTAAAATCGAAGAACGAGGTATTTGATGAAGCGGACATTTCAACCACACAACACCAGGCGCAAGCGCACGCACGGTTTCCTCGTCCGTATGCGCACCAAGGGCGGGAGATCGGTGATCAATGCAAGGAGGGCCAAGGGACGCAAGCGTTTGGCTGTGTAATGTCAGACGAAAGATTCCCGAAGCGGGAGCGGCTGAGGAAAAGACACGAATTCCTGAACGTCGAGGCGAAGAAAGTTCGCCGGCTGGTTACCGATCACCTCATCATTCTCGCCGCCCCCAATGAACTGCATCATGTTCGTGTTGGCTTCACCGTGAGCAAGAGAGTGGGAACCGCTGTAAAGAGGAATAGAATCAAGAGGCTCTTACGGGAAATTTATCGCAGGAATAAAGAGATCTTCCCTCCTGGGTACGATATCGTCCTCATTGCGAGAAAACAGGATCAAGACGCGTGCTACGGGATGCTCCTCAAGGAGGTCCGTGGCGCCATGGGTTCGCGGGCATGGGAAAGAAAGTGCTTGTCATGATGATCCGATTTTACCAGAAGGCCATATCGCCGGGCCTTCCGCCCTCCTGCCGGTTCTGGCCCACCTGTTCCGAATACGCGATCGAGGCCGTCCAGAAGTACGGGGTCGCCAGAGGTCTCCTGAAAGCAGCCGTCAGGGTGCTCAAGTGCAACCCGTTCCACCCCGGCGGATATGACCCCGTGTAGAGCATCCCAAGGAGACGAGACCCCATGGAAAAAAAGACCCTGCTCGCCGTTGTCATCTCACTTGCGATACTCCTGCTCTGGGACGTGTTCTTCCTGAAGAACAAGGCCCCCCAGCAGCCCCCGAAGCAGCCGGCACGGCAGGAAGCTCCCGTGGCCGCGGCCCCGAAAACCCCGGCCGCCGTCCCGCTCCCGGCCATGCCCCCTGCCCAGGCGCCGGCGCCGGCTGCAGCCGCGGCCCAGACCCTGGCGGTCGACACCCCGCTCTACCGGGCGACCTTCTCTTCCACCGGCGGAGCGATCACCTCTTTCCAGCTGAAAAAATTCCACGAAGAGCTGGACCCGAGATCGAAAACCGTAGACGTCGTCAACACCCCCATGCCCGTCTTCGGCCTGGGCGACAAGTTTTCGGACGCCTCGGTCGCGTACCAGGCAACGAGGTCCCAGCCTGACAGCACGGGCGTGTCCCGGGAGATCGCCTTCACCGCCCAGCCGATGCCCGGCGTCGTATTGAGGAAGATCTTCACCATCGACCCCAAAACCTACACCCTGGGCTACCGCATGGTGGTGGAAAACCACACCGCCGCACCCCTGCAGGCCGACATGCAGCAGTACGTGGACGGGATCTACCGCAGTGGCGCAAAGCTCGACGGCTACTCGTTCCAGGGACCCGTGCTGCTCGCGGACAAGCACCTCGAGGAGTTCAAGCTCAAGAAGGTCGAAGACATCGGCATTTACCGGGATTTCTCCGGCAGCGTCCAGTGGTTCGGGTTCGAGGACAAGTACTTTCTCAAAACCCTCATCCCCACCAGCCCCGTGAACACCACCCTCACCATCAGGCGGACCAGCGAGAGCGTGGTGAGGATGGTCTACCGCTCCGGGACCGCGAGCATCCAGCCCGGGATGAGCGTGCAGAAGGACTATCTCCTGTTCGTGGGGCCAAAGGAGTTCAACATCCTCAAGGCCGCCAACTACAACCTGAACAAGGCCCTCGATTTCGGCTTCTTCGACATCATCGCCAAGCCCATGCTCGTGGCCATGAACTGGATCTTCGCCTATGTGAAAAGCTACGGGCTGACCATCATTATCCTCACCATCCTCATCAAGATCATCCTGTACCCCCTCACGCTCAAGAGCTTCAAGTCCATGAAGGAGCTGCAGAAAATCCAGCCCCTCATGAAAGAAATCCAGACGAAATACAAGGACGACAAGCAGAAGCTCAACCAGGAGCTCATGAAGCTCTACTCGGAGCACAAGATCAACCCCATGGGCGGGTGCCTGCCCATGCTCCTGCAGATCCCCATCCTCTTCGCGCTCTACCGGGTCTTCTACCAGGCCATCGAGCTCAGGCACACGCCCTTCCACATGTTCGGCACCTGGCTCCCGGACCTCTCGGCGAAAGACCCCTACTACATCACCCCGATCCTCATGGGGCTGAGCCAGTTCGTCATGCAGAAGATGTCCCCCGCACCCGGGGACGAGATGCAGCAGAAAGTCATGCTCATCATGCCTGTCATGTTTACGGTGCTTTTTCTCAACTTCCCTTCGGGCCTGGTCATTTACTGGCTGATCAGCAACATTCTCTCCATCGCCCAGCAGGCCTACATCAACAGGAAACACGCATAGGAGAGGAAACACATGGAAGAGGATTTCAGGGAATTCGAAGCAAAATCTGTGGACGAGGCCATCGTCCAGGCAATGAAGACGTTTCGGCTGGATTTCGAGAGCCTCGAGATCCAGGTGGTATCGGAAGGCTCCAAGGGCATCTTCGGCATAGGGACGAAATCCGCCAGGATCCTCGCGCGCCCCGCGGCAAAAGGGGAACCGCGCCCGCCCCGCCTGGCCCCTCACGAGGATGAGCCCGCCCCCCGGGACCGGGAGGAGCACCGTGATCACCGCCCGGCCCGGGAGCATCACGAGCACCGGGAGCGCCGCGAACCCCGCGAGCAGCGGTGGGGCGAGAGGGGATACGGGAGAGAGGAACGGCAGGAGGAAAGGCCTGCGCATGCCGCGGAGGAACCCCTCCAGGAGCCGGCCCAGGTCCCTCCGGAGATCCTCGAGCAGGCGCAGGGGATCGTGAAGGACATCCTCGCCCTCATGAACATGCCCGCGGAAGTCAGCGTCAGGGATGACGGCGTCATCAACGTCGCAGGGGACGGTTCCGGCCTCCTCATCGGCAAGCGCGGCGCCACCATCGACGCCCTGCAGTTCATCGTCAACCGGATCCTGAACAAGGACCGCGAGGAGCCCGTGTACGCCACCATCGACACCGAGGGCTACCGGAAGAGGCACGTGGACCACCTGCGGTCCATGGCCATGAAGATGGGGCAGAAAGTCAAGAGGACGGGCCAGTCGGTGTCCCTCGAGAAAATGAACCCCTACGACCGGCGCATCATCCACCTCGCGCTCAAGAACGATTCCCGGGTGAACACCAGGAGCATCGGGGAGGGTGTCTACAAGAAGGTCGTCATCCTCCCGAGGAAGGGAACGAGATCGTAAGCGACACCATCTATGCCGAATCCACGCCCCGGGGGCGCGGCGGCATCAGCACCGTGAGGATCAGCGGCCCCCGCACGGGGGAGATCCTCACCGCCATCACCGGGCGCGAGACCTGGCCCGCGCACGTTCAGATGCCCGCCTCCCTCAGGGACAGGACCGGCCGGGTCGTGGAGAAGGCCATGGCGGTCTTCCACCCCGCCCCCCGCTCGTACACGGGCGAGGATCTCTCCGAGCTCGGCTGCCACGGCAACCCGCTGATCGTGGACAGCGTCATGGAGCTCATCCGGGGCACCGGGCTGGCGAGGCTGGCGGAAAAAGGCGAGTTCACGCGGCGGGCCTTCCTGAACGGCAAGATCGATCTCGCCCAGGCCGAAGGCGTGGGCGCGCTCGTCTCCGCCGGGAGCGCCCCGGGCGCGGACATGGCGAGGAGCCTGCTGGAAGGCGGCCTCTCGGGAGACGTCGGCGCCCTCGCGGACGAAATCCAGGTTCTGCTCTCCTCCATCGAGGCCTCGTTCATCCTCGACGAGGCCGACCCCGGGCTCGACTCCCTGCCCTCCTCGCTCGACGCCCTCCTGGGCGAGATCGACGGCCTGCTCGAAGGCGCCTCGGAAGCCTCCCGGATCTACTCCGGCGTCGTCACCACCATCGCGGGGCTCCCCAATGCGGGAAAATCGTCGCTCTTCAACGCCATCCTCGGCTACCCCCGGGCCATCGTCCACCACGAAGGGGGCACGACCCGGGATATCCTGAGGGAGCGCCTCGAGATCTCCGGGGTCGACTTCATCTTCCACGACACGGCGGGGATCAGGACCGCCTCGTCGGGGCCCGAGGAGATCGGTATTCAGAACACGATGGAGATACTGAAGAAATCACACCTCGTCCTCTACGTGGTGGATGCCTCGGCGGGCTTCTCCCCCGGGGAAGAGCAGTGGCTGAACCTGGGGGAAAAGACCCTCATCGTCATGAACAAGGCGGACCTGGTGGAGGCGGGGCAGGGCGACGGGCACGTCTGGGTGTCGGCCAAGTACGGCCTGGGCATCGAGGGCCTTCTCGAGGCCATGACCTCCCTCTTCCCCCAGGACCTCCCCCGGGTCTTTCTCGAGCGGCACGCCTACCTGCTCGCCCGGGCCCGGGAAGACCTCGCGCACTGCCTGGAGTCCGCACGCCGGGGCATGACGCCCGATGCGCTGTCCATGGATCTGGGGGCAGCCCTGCGCTCCCTGAGGGACATCACCGGTGAGGACGCGCCCGCCGATCTCCTGGACGACATCTTTTCCCGGTTCTGTGTGGGGAAGTGATGGATGAGGCGATAGTCACCTGGATCGGGGAAGTGAGGCGCTTCAACCGGCGGCTTCACCTCGTGAGCCCGTCCCTGGAAGAAACCCTCGAGGACCAGGTGCGCCACACCATGGAAATCCTCGCCTCCATCCGCGAGCCGGCCATCGCCGACCTGGGCTCGGGATCCGGTTTTCTGGGCATCCCCTACAAGGTCGCCAACCCGGCAGCCTCGGTCTGCCTCATCGAGCGGAGCGCAAAGAAATCCCTGTTCCTGCGCCATGCGGTCCAGGTGCTGGGGCTGAAGGGTGTTCAGGTGGAGGAGGCAGACCCCCTGAAGAAAACCGTGGGGCCATACCCCGCCCTGATGTCGCGCTCCTTCTCGCCCAGGGAAAGCCTCGTGGAGGCCGTGCTGCGCACTCTCGCGCCGGGCGGGAGGTTTTATTACCTCCAGACAGGCAGCCCCGACGAGGTCATCCACCCGGGGATCACCCTCGAAGAGCGCATCTCGAAGGTGTTCGGCGGCTGCACGCTCAACCTGGACAGATACCTGGTCACCTCTCGTTGATGGGGATCCTGCGGGTGCTCCTGTCCTCTACCTTGGGAAAGGACACCTCGAGCACGCCGCTTTCGAACTTCGCCCGGACCTTGCTTGTGTCCACCGGGTAGGAGAGGCTGAAGCTCCTCCTGAACGAGCCGTACTGGCGCTCGATCATGTGGTAGTTTTCTTTCTGGCTGTCGTGGGCGAAGGGCTTCGTGCCGGAAATGGTGATGACGCCGTCGGAAAAGTCCAGGACGATGTCTTCCCTCTTCACGCCCGGGAGCTCGGCCCTGATGTACATGACCTCGTCGTCCTCGAACACGTCCACCGGGGGCACGCAATGGCCAGGGAGCCGGGAAAGCCCGGTGTCCCGCAGGCTTTCCTCGAACACCCTGTTCATCCTGTCCTGGAGGTCCAGTATGTCCCGCAGGGGATGCCTTCTCTGGTGTGCCATGCCTGACCGCCCTACTGCGTCATGGCGTCCATCTCGCCTTCGAGGGCCTTCCTGAGCTTGGTCTTCACGTTGTTCTCGATCTGGCGGATGCGCTCCTTGGAGATGTTGTACTGCCTGCCCAGGTCCTCGAGGGTCTGGGGACGCTCGGCCATGAGCCTCTGCCTGACGATGTCCTGCTCGCGGTCGGACAGGGTGGCGATGGCCTGGTGCACCTGGTCCGTGACCAGGGAGGTCCTCTCCTGCTCCATCACGTGGTCCTCGGGATTGGAGCGGGAGTCGGCCAGAAGGTCCATGAAGCTCGCCTCGCTGTCTTCTGCCAGCGGCGTGTCCAGAGACTGGTCGCGGTAGGTCAGGCGGGTGATGATCTCCTCGACCTGCTGCGGGTCCGCGTCGAGCCGGGCTGAGATGGCCTGGGTGCGGTCGCTGATATTGCCGTCCACGACCTCCTCTTCGGCCGAGAGCCTGTTCAGGCCGTAGAACAGGCGCTTCTGAAGCTTGGTGGTGCCCAGCTTGACCTGGGAGTAGAACTTCAGGATGTAGTCGTGGATCATGGCCTTGATCCACCAGACGGCGTAGGTCATGAGGCGGTTCCCCTTGTCAGGGTCGAACTTCTTTACCGCAACCATGAGACCAATCGTGCCTTCCTGAACGACGTCCTCTATGGGCAGGCCATAGCCGACATAATCCATGGCTATGCGCACCACGTTTCTCAGATTCGAGGTCACGAGCCTGTGGGCCGCGTCGAGATCGTGGAAGTCCCTGAGCCTCACTGCGAGGTCGTACTCTTCTTCCTTGCCGAGCACGGGAAAAGACTCAAACCTGCCGATCAACTCGGAAAAGTTGTGGTGTTGCACTACGGGAAGATTCATTGCATCCGTCTCCTTGCTCTATGTTCAATTCACTCGTATCTTTCTGAATCCAGTATCCAGTGAGATCGGTCTTTTCATTTCGATATTTTAGATGAAAAAAATTCTTGAAGGGTTCAGGGGATGGGGGTAGTATATGGGGTCTATGCGACGGGAGGTATGGAAAAGGGCATGAAGTCGAGGGTGTTTCTCTTCCTTCTCGTACTGGGCGTCGTCCTGGGGTGTTCCTATACCCACCAGGAGATCCCCCCGCCGTGGTTCCTGCCATCAGGATCGGGCAGTCAGGTGTTGTTCAAACCCTTTGAAATACTCGCCTCATGTAAAATCGGAATCCCCGAAGCATTCGCAAAACCCTCAGTGAAACCCGAAGAGCTTCAGCTGAAGAAATCCGAGGGCGATTCCGACACGGGGGAGATCGCACCCCTGGAGCCCACCTCCTCCCACGATCTCGACTTCGAGATGAACAACCGGATCCAGTGGTGGATCAAGCGCTTCGCGGGCCCCCTGAAGAAGCATTTCCGGGCCGAGCTCGCCACCTTCGACACGGTGCGCCCGTCCATGGAGAAGATCTTCGCGAGCTACGGCATCCCGAAGGACATGGTCTACCTCTGCATGATCGAAAGCGGCGGCCGGCCCAACGCCGTCTCCCCCGCGGGCGCCACCGGGTACTGGCAGTTCACCGCGGACACGGCCAGAAACTACAAGCTCACGGTGAACACCTGGGTGGACGAACGCAGGGACATGATCAAGTCCACCCACGCCGCGGCGAGGTACCTCAAGGCCCTCTACGCCATCTTCAACGACTGGCTCCTGGCCAGCGCCGCGTACAACGCAGGCGAGGGCAACCTGTACCGGATCATGAAGAACCACCCCGAGATCAACAATTACTGGGACATCTCCCACCACATGCCCATCAAGCACGAAACCCTCGACTACATCCCCAAGCTCATCGCCACCATCGTCCTGGCGAAGAACCGGGCGTACTACGGGCTCGACGAGTCCGACAGGAAGAACGCCGTGGCCTACGACACCGTCCGGGTGCCGAGCCTCACGTACCTCGAGGAGATCGCGGATCTCCTGGGGGTGCCAAACAGGCAGATCTGCCTGCTCAACGCGGAGCTCGTGAAAAAGTGCACCCCGCCTTCGGAGAACGGCCACGTGCTCAAGGTCCCCGAGGGCACCGCCGACACCGTCGCCGAGTACATCAGGAGCCAGGGCAACCGCAAGAGCAGGGAAGCGGTCAAGGCGCGGGAGAAGAAGCTGGAGAAATCCGGGGAGAAGGTGCGCAGGCAGGAGGACGCCCCCGAAGAGGAAGAGGAGGTCGCGAAGACCTCCGGGGAGAACGCCACCATTGTCGTGAAGAAGGGCGACACCCTCTACCGCATCGCCCAGGAAAACTCCCTCACCGTCCAGAGCCTCCGGGAGGCGAACAGCCTCGCCGAAGGCCAGGCGCTCTCCATCGGCCGGGAGCTCGTCATCCCCGGCAAGAAGAAGGACGTGGGCGGTTCCGGGGAAAAGAGCGAGGACCGGGCGAGTGCCACGGACAAGCCCGGAAAAGGGCGCACCCACGTCGTGGCCGGCGGCGAGACGCTGAAAGGCATCTCCCGGCGCTACGGAACGTCCGTAAAAGAGCTTCTCGAGGCGAACAACCTCGAAAACGCCGACAGCCTTCAGCCCAGGATGGTCCTGAACATCCCCGGCGGGAAGGGGGGCGTTTCGTCCGGAAGCTCCCCGTCCGCACAGGACGCACCCCCGGCTGGGGAGATCCAGTACAAGGTCAGGAAGGGGGACACGATCTGGGGCATCTCGAAACGCTTCGCCGTGTCCGCCCGCGACGTCCTCGCGTGGAACAAGCTCTCGCCCGGCGCGAGGATCCAGCCCGGCGACGAGCTCACCATCCGCAGGAGATAGCGCGCCGGAAACGAAGCCCTCTCGCGGGGCTTGCCTGCGCGGTGATTCTGTGCTTACACTGTCACCAAAAGACAGAAAATCCGGGGCTGCAGGCGATGAAAAGCCGCCTGTCACGCCCGGATCCCGGCGGTGAGAGTTGTCCCCCACGCGCAGAATCCCATGGTGCACGGTTTCAGGCATGGCATTCATCCTCCTTGCGGCCACCTGCGCCTTCGGGCAGACGCCCCGAAGGATCGTGTCCCTGGCGCCCTCGCTCACGCGGCAGGTCTACGACCTGACGTGCCAGAACCGGCTCGTGGGCATAACGACCTTCTGCCCGGACTACGCGAAGGGCAAGCAGGTGATCGGGAGCCTCACCCTGCTCAATTTCGAGAAGATCCTGACCCTGAAGCCGGACCTCGTGCTGGCCAGCACGGACAGCAACAGGAAAAACGACATCGAAAGGCTCAGGCGGCTCGGCGTGAAGGTCGAGGTCTTCGAGGGGTGCGAGGCGTTTTCCTGCATGTGCCGCGAGTTCCGTCGCCTGGGGGTCATCCTGGGAAGAGGGAAGGACGCGGACCGGATCGTGGCTGGCGTCTCGAAGAGGATCTCCGGCCTGCGGGCCAGGCTGCCCGCCGAGGGAAGGCCCCGCGTGTTCTGGCAGATGGGGACGAGCCCGCTCATCACCGCCAGCGCCCGGACCTTCACCGGGGAGATCATAAGGGCTGCGGGCGCCACGAACATCTTCGATAGCCTTCCCGCCAAGTACCCGCGGGTCAACGTGGAGTCCGTGGCGGCCGCAGACCCGGACGTCATCTTCGTCGTGAGCGACATGGAGGACCTGGAAAACGGGGCGGCCTCCTGGAGAACCTTCCCCCGGATCAAGGCGGTGAAGGCGAACAGGGTCTACGTCATGGATGCGGACCTGGTGTGTCAGCCCACCCCGGGCATGTATCTCAAGGCGTTCGAGGCCGTGATGGAAAAGCTCTACCCGGGGCTTTCGTGAACAGGGCCGCCGTCCTCGCCCTCCTGCTGTTCTTCACCCTCGCGAGCGTCGTCGTCGCCCTGTTCACCGGGGGCACCCCACTCCCCCCGGCGGAAACCCTCCGCGCCCTCCTCGACCCTTCCGCCGGTGGAATGGCCGGCACCCTCGTCTGGGAGCTCCGCCTGCCGAGGGTCATAACGGCAGGCACCGTGGGCGCATCGCTGGCGGCGTGCGGGGTGGTGTTCCAGGCCATCCTCAGGAACCCCCTGGCGGAGCCCTACACCTTGGGCGTGTCCGGCGGGGGCGCGCTGGGCGCGGTGATCGCCATTCTCCTGGGCCTGGGCGGCCTGCCCATGGCGGCGCTCTGCTTCGCCGGGTGCTGCCTGAGCGTCGGCGTGGTCCTGGGGGCCGCGTACGCCCGGAACTTCACGAACAGCATGCTCATCCTGACGGGCGTGATCCTGAGCTTCATCTTTTCCTCCGCCGTGATGTTCATCTTCTCGGTGGCATCCTCCCGAGACGTGCACGCCGCCATCCTCTGGCTCATGGGATCCCTGAGCTCCCCCCCCGAGGGCTCAGGGGCGATGCTCGCCGCCATCCTCCCCCTGGCGCTGGGGCTCACCCTCTTCGCCAGGGACCTGAACCTCCTTTCGCTGGGCGACGAGACATCCTACCACCTGGGGCTCGACGCGCGGAAGGCCAAGGCCCTCCTGCTCCTCGCCGCCTCCCTCATCACCGGGGTGTGCGTGGCGGTCTCGGGGGTCATCGCCTTCATCGGGCTCGTCATCCCCCACTTCTCGAGGCGGCTCGCCGGGGCGGATCACCGCTTCCTGCTCCCGGCGTCCATGCTTGCCGGGGCGGGCTTCCTCATCCTGTGCGACAGCCTTTCCCAGGCGGTCATCAGGCCCCTGGAGCTCCCGGTAGGCGTGATCACGGGCATCGTGGGCGGCGTCTTCTTCGTGCTCTACCTCCTGAGGGCGCGCCCGGAAGAGGTGATCTGACATGGATGTCCTGCGGGCCGAGGGGATCACCCTGGGATATGGGAAAACCCCCGTCCTCAGGGACGTCACCTTCGGCGTGCCCGGGGGGAGCGTGTTCGGGATCATCGGGCCCAACGGGGCGGGCAAGACCACCCTGTTCAAGGCCCTGAGCAGGCTCGTAAAGCCCTGGAAGGGCACGGTCTCCTACCGGGGTGCCGACGTCTGGGGCATCCCCCGGCGTCAGTTCGCCCGGAAGGTCGCGGTCATCCCCCAGTTCCGCTCGGTCCCCCCGCCCTTCACGGTCTCGGAGTTCGTCTCCATGGGCAGGTACCCCCACGCAGGCAGGCTGTCGCGCCAGGGCCGGGAGGACGAAAGGGTCGTGGCCGAGGCCATGGAACTCCTGGATGTGGCGGGCTTCGGTCACAAGCTCGTGAGCTCCCTTTCCGGGGGAGAGATGCAGCGGGTGTTCCTGGCCCAGGGCCTGGCCCAGAGCCCCGAGCTCATTCTCATGGACGAGCCCACGGCCCACCTGGACATCGGTCAGAAGATACGGGCACTGGACCTCATGAAATCCCTCTCCAGGGGCGGGAGGCTCACCACCCTGGTCATCCTCCACGACCTGAACCTGGCGGGCATGTACTGCGACCGGCTCATCATGATGCACCGGGGGGTGATACACGCGGAGGGGACGCCGGAGGAGGTCCTCACCGGAAAACACATCGCGGAGGTCTACGGGATGCCCGTCAGGGTCGGACTGGACGCCGCCACGTCGAAGCCGCACATCTTCTTTCTGCCGCAGGGGTGAGCGGGCGGCGCCCCTGGCCGCTTTCCCGGAAGGCCGGAAGGCTAGTCGCCGATGATCTCGATGACCTCGAACTCCCTTTTCCCGTTGGGCGTGTCGACCACCACCTCGTCATCGAGCTTCTTGCCGATGAGGGCCTTCGCCATGGGCGACTCCACGGAGATCTTGCCCAGGGCGATGTCGGACTCGTCGATGCCCACGATCTGGAGCGTCATCTCCTCGTCCGTGTCGGAGTTGCAGAGGGTGAACTTCGAGCCGAACACGATCCGGTCCGCGGGGAGCCGGGTGGTGTCGATGATTTCGGCCGTGCCCAGCTTGTTCTCGAGGTCCTGGATCCTGCCTTCGATGAGGGACTGCCGCTCCTTCGCGTAGATGTACTCGGCGTTCTCCGACAGGTCTCCGTGGCCCCTGGCTTCCTCGATGGCCCTGATGATCTGCGGCCGCTCGACCTTCTTCAGGCGGTCGATCTCCTCCTGGAGTGCCCGGTAGCCCTCTTTTGTCACAGGGTTTCTCTTCATACCCGTCACCACCTCACAAAAAGAAAAAGATACCGGCAGGAGAAGCTGCCAGTATCGAATAAAAACCTAGCACATGGGCAGGATAAGTCAAGGAAAGAATGCCCGGGTGCGCCCGTCCGTCTCCCCCTGGCGCCCACCCGGAACTCATCGGGGTTGTACAGCCGGGATTTTCTGTGGTATGGCAGGATTTCTAACAAAAATTCATACGCGATGGAAAAGCGGAGGATAGAACATGGGAACGCAAGAAAAGATAACCTTGGCATTGGCACCGAGAACGGCGCAGAAGAAGAAGGTGCGCGCCCTTCGCAGGGAAGGGATCATCCCCGCCGTCCTGTACGGGAAAGGCCTCGATTCGACGCCCATCCAGGTCGGGCAGAAGGACCTTGAGAACGCCTACCGGAAGATGCATGGCGCCTCCATCATCGAGGCCACCCTCGACGGAAAGAGCATCCCGGTCCTCATCCACGAGATCCACCGGGACACCATAAAGGGGAAAATCATCCACGTGGATTTCCTCAAGGTCGACCTGAGCAGGGAAGTGACGGTGGAAGTGCCCCTCGTCTTCACGGGGGTGTCCATTGCCGAGACGGAAGGCCGGGGCAAGGTCGGCCACGAGGCCACGAGCATCGTCATCAAGTGCCCCCCGGCGTCGATCCCCGCCGAGATCGAGGTGGACGTCACCCCCATCAAGGACAAGCACGACGTGATCCACGCCTCCGACCTGAAGCTTCCCGAGGGGGCGTCCCTCGGCCACGGCGTGAGCCCGGACAAGGTCATCGCGCACCTGTCGCAGGCAAAGGCCACTGAAATCGCAGCGCCCGAGGCCGAAGCAGCGGAAGCCGCCCCCGCCCCGCCGGAAAAAGACTGACAAGGCAGGCCTGGCGCGCCGGGAGAATCCCCCTCGCCCCTTCCTCTTCCCCGACTTCAACGGGAGAGACCGGGGTGGGGGGTTTTTTGTGCCCGGCCGTTTCCCCCCCGGTTTACCCGTAGAGGTTCTCGATCTCCGTGCCGAAGTGCTTGAGCACCTCGTTGCGCTTCACCTTGAGGGTGGGCGTCATCTCCCCGGACTCCACCGTGAGCTTGCGGGTCAGGATGAGGAACTTCTTGATGCGCTCGTAGTCTTGCAGCTCGGTGTTGACCTTCTGGATGTCGGCGTCGATCAGCTCCCTGAGCTCGGGCCGGTCCACGAAGTCCTGACCGGCGCGGACGCAGGTGCGCGTGCCGTCCTGCTCGGCAAACTCGAGGGCGGCCTTGTCGTAGGGAACGCCCTGCTCGTCGAACAGGCGGATGAAGGCGTCGAAGTTGGGCACCACCAGGGCGGTGACGAACTTGCGGTTGTCCCCCACGGGCATGACCACGTCGATCCAGCGAGACAGCGAGAACTTCGCCTCGATCTTGGCCGACGGCACGTTCTTGCCCGTGTCCAGGACCATGAGCCCCTTCTTCCGGTCCACGATGCGCAGGTACCCGTCCGCATGCACGGTCACGATGTCTCCGGTCTTGAAAAACCCGTCCGGGGTGAAGGCCTCCCTCGTGGCCTCGGGATTGTTCCAGTACCCCGCGAAGATGTTCTCGCCCTTGACCTGCCACTCGCCGTCAGATGCGATCCTGCCCTCGACGCCCGGCGCCACCGGCCCCACCGAACCGGGAAGGATCTTGTCCGGCCGGTTGATGGTGATGGTGTTGCAGGTCTCCGTGGAGCCGTACCCCTCGTAGATCCGGATCCCCATGGCCAGGAACACCTTGCAGAGGTCCGCGGGCAGGCTGCCCGCGGCGGAGAAGGCGAACCGGAAGCGGCCCCCCATCATGGCGCGCACCTTGGAGAAAAAGATCCTGTCCACGATCTTGTGCCTGATCTTCAGGGAAAGGGGGACGCCCGCGGTGATGTCGACCCCCTCGGCCATGTTGATGAACCCGTTGGCGTCCGTCAGGGTTTCCACGAGCTCGAGGCCGGTCTTCATGGCGTACTCGAAGATGGCCTTCTTCAGGGGCGAGCCCGAGGTGCGGGCCTGCATGGTCATGTAGATGCGTTCGTAGAGCCTTGGCACGGACACGAAGGCCGTGGGCCGGAAGATCTGCATGTCGTCCACGAGCGACTTGGGGTCGCTGTAGGCGATGGTCACCGCGCAGTGCATGGCGCAGCCGTGTCCGCACTCGCGCTCGTAGGTGTGGGACAGCGGCAGGAACGACAGAAAGACGTCCTGCTCCGTGAAGGGCCTGGCGGAGAACACCGACAGGTCGCGCCGGCAGGCCGCGTTGATGCTGCGGTGGGTGTGCACCGCGCCTTTGGGCACGCCCGTGGTGCCCGAGGTGTAGACGATGGTCATGGGGTCGTCGAGCGTGACGGAGCGCCAGCGCTGTTCGTAGGCGTCCGGGTCCCTCGCCAGGAGCCTCCGGCCGAGGGCCCTCAGATCGCCCGTCGAGATCACCCGGTCTTCGGCGGACACGTGCCAGTCCTCCAGGAAGATCACCTTTTCCAGCGTGGGCATCTGAGGCCAGACGCTCTTGATCTTGTTCAGGTTCTCCTCGTCGTCCACAAAGATGAAGCGGGCCCCCGAATCGTTCACGATGTGCCTGACCTCGTCCGGTGAAACCGAGGGGTAGATGCACACGGTGATGGCGCCCCCGCAGAGGATCGCGTAGTCGGCCCACATCCACTGCGGCCGGGTGCGGGCCATGATGCAGGCGCGGTCGCCCCTGGTGAGCCCCAGCGACATGAGCCCGGCGGAAAGCTCGCGCACGGTGTGCGCCAGCTGGGCATAGGTGAGGGAATCCGTGTTTTTGCCCCCGGTCTTCCACCACTGGGCGCGGCGGTCGCCGTACTCGGCGGCATTGCGGTGGAGAAGCTCGGGGAAGGTCTGAACCGTGATGTACCAAAGATCCGGAGTGCTGTTCATGATGGCGGTCTCCTCTGCTGAATGACTCAGGTGTTTAAATATAAAGAAAATATGAGGGCAGGTCAAACGAATCGTGCAAGATACGCAAGGGGCTGATTCCCTTCCGGAATGTGCCTGATGAACCGTCTAGAGCTTTCTCACCTGGGCGATCTGCCGGGAGATGGAGACCAGGTTCCCCCCCTCGTCCCAGATCTCCCCGTCGGCCTCGAGGAGCCCGCAGGTGACAAACCGCGTGCGCAGGCAGCAGTTGAGCCAGGGCGACTGCGGGAGGTTGCGGATGTTCACGGAAAGCTCGATGGTGGGCACCCACGCCACCATCCCGTAGGACGCCATGACCGCCGGCGGCAGGGAATCGGCGACGAGGAGCAGCGGGAGGAGGCCGTACGGGCTTGCGTCCTTGAACCGGATCCACCCCTTGTTCTCGGATCTCTCCACGAGCCTGTTCTGCATCCACCCGGCGCACGCGGGGTCCAGGAGCACGTCGATCCTGTCGAAGAGCGTGTACGAGGGGAGCGAAGGCACGGGCACGCAGGTTTCCCTGGGGGCCAGCGGCGTGGGTGGCGTCTCGTAGCGGCTGATGACACACTCGTCGTTCTCCAGGGCGAACGTCGCCAGCGCGCGCACCTTTTCCTTGCCCTCCTGGAAAAGCCTGGCCTGAAACCGGTGAAACTGCTTCGTGAGGGAGATCTCCTCGACGCGGATTTCCGCAGGCCCCGGCACGCACCGTGCGATGTAGTTGGCGGTGACGACGGGCGTCTTCACGTCCCCGCTCAGGGAGGCCATGGCTCCCGCCAGCAGCGCCATGAGGTAGCCGCCGTTCGGGTTGCCGTTAACCGACCAGTTGGCCGTCACGGTGGCCGCGAACACCCCCGGGGCAGTCTCGATGGATTTCGTGTCCTGGTCGAACAGGGTCATGACAGCCTCCTCCTCATTTCCGGCACCCGGCATCCCCGTCGAGGTATCCCGAGGCCTGCAGTTTTTCCCTGAGCCCGTCGAGGGCCTGCCTGCGGTGGCTGCGGGCGTTCTTTTCCTCCGGGCCCATCTGGGCCAGGGTCTTGCCCGCGAGGGGGTCGAAGAAGACCGGGTCGTAGCCGAAGCCCCCCGTGCCCAGGGGGGTGTCGATGATGACGCCCTCGTACCTGCCCTCCGCCGTGATCACCTCGCCGGCGGGCAGCGCCAGGGCGGCCACGCAGACGAACCGGGCCGAGCGCCCGGCGACACCCTTCAGGGATTTCAGGAGCAGTTCGATGTTTTCGCCGTCGGAGGCACCCTCCCCGGCGAACCGGGCGGACAGGATCCCCGGCCTGCCGCCCAGGGAGTCGACGCACAGCCCCGAGTCGTCAGCCAGCGAGGGCATGCCCGAGGCTTCGCTCCAGGCGCGCGCCTTGAGGACCGCGTTTTCCTCGAAGGTCGAGCCGGCTTCCTCCACCTCGAGGGAGAGGCCGGCTTCCTGCGGGGTGAGAACCGTGATCCCCAGGCCGGAGAGGATCTCGCCCAGCTCTTTTATCTTGCCCTTGTTGTTCGTGGCCGCCAGGAGCTTCATGGGGTCCCGAGAGCAGCGTTCTGGAGCCTCATGAGCTCGAAGATGCCGTTCTGGGCGAGGTCCACCAGGTCGTTCATCTGCTCCCTGGTGAAGACGCGGCCTTCGGCCGTGCCCTGGATCTCGACGATGCTGCCGCCGCCGGTCATGACCACGTTCATGTCCACGTCGGCCCGGGAGTCTTCCTCGTAGTTGAGGTCGAGACAGGGCACGCCGTCGACGATGCCCACGGAGATGGCGGCCACCTGTTCCCGGATGGGGTTCCTGGCGATGACCTGCTGGAACACCAGCGACGTAAGCGCGTCCTTCAGGGCCACGAAAGCGCCCGTGATGGATGCCGTCCGGGTGCCGCCGTCTGCCTGGAGCACGTCGCAATCGATCCAGATGGTGCGCTCGCCCACTTCCTGGAGGTTCACGGCCGCCCTGAGCGACCTGCCGATGAGCCTCTGGATCTCGTGGGTCCTGCCCTGGGGCCTTCCCTTCGAGGACTCCCTGACCATGCGGGTGTTGGTGGAGGACGGGAGCATCCCGTACTCGGCGGTGACCCAGCCCGAACCGGTGTTCTTCATGTGCGGGGGCACCTTGTTCTCCACGTTGGCCGCGCAGATCACGCGGGTGTCGCCCACCTCGATGAGGCACGACCCCATGGCGTGCTTGCAGTAGGACCTCGTTATCCTCACCGGCCTGATCTCATCGGGCAGCCGCTGGTCAAAGCGCTTTGCCACTTTCGGTTTCGAGATGCCTTTATCCTTCAGTAGTTCCTCGATTGAAGCCATTCATCACCCCGGTCTCTTCAGCTTTCGGCAGATACTACGGGCAGAAGAATTCAATGTCAACTCCATAACCCCCGGGAAAGCCTTCCGGAGCCTCCGCGCCGACCCGGTGCCCGCAGGGGTATTCAAGGCTTGACACCTTTGTTTGTACTCCGGTAAATCTTCAATACGAATGAGGAGGTAATTCCGTGAGGGCCGTCCGTTCCTGTATCGTTCTCCTGGGGGTGTTTTTCTCCGCCCTGGCCCTGCTTGCACCATTTCTGACCGTCCCCGCGCCCTGGGGGGCCGAGGTGTGGTTCTTCCCGTCGGTCCGGGAGCTCGGCCTCGGCTTGAAGCTCGCCCCCACCTTGAACGGCATGCCCTTCACCGGCCCCGGCCCCCTGGCCGCGGTGCTCCTGTCCCTGCTGCCCTTCTCCGACCTCATGGCGCTGAGGCTCCTGAACATGCTGCTGGGGTGCCTCGTGTGCATGAGCGTCTTCGTCTTCTGCTCCTCGCTGTGGGACATCAAGTCCGGGGTCTGTTCGGCCCTGTTCACCATGACCACCTGGGGGTTCGCGGCCACCTTCGGGCACCTGGGGCCCTCCGCCCTGCCCGCGTGCCTCGCGGTGATCTCTTTCCTGCTCTTTGCGCAGATCTACCTCATGGAGCTCAACCCGTGGTGGTACCTGCTCGCGTACCTGCTCGCAGGCGGCGCCGCCCTCACGGGGGGGTGGGTGCCGCTGACGTTCTTCGCCCTGTCCGCGGTCTTTCTCGTGCTCATCGACATGGCGCCGGCGAAGTTCGCGTCCATCAAGGCGTTCTGGGGGATCGTCCTCGTGGGCGGCGCCATGCTCGCTGTCTACGGCACCTGCCGGATATTCGAAGGCCCGGCCCTCGCGGGGTCCCTGTTCTCCTTCCACCAGGAGCAGGGCCTGCTCGCCAGGCTCTGGCTCTGGGTGAAGTTCAACCTCCCCTGGCTTTTGCTGGCGGCGCCGGCGTGGCTGTACGGGGAAGGGCCGAACGAGGCGGGGGCGTGGCGCAGCCTGCTCGCGCCCAAGACGGCCTACGCCTCGGGGTTCGCGGTGGTCCTCCTGTCCGGGTCCGTGCAGGAGGGCTACGCCCTGCTGGGCATCCCCTTCGGGGGCATCCTCACCGGCTACTGGATGTCCCGGAAGTTCCTCATCAGGGAAAGGCTCAAGGGCCTGCGCACCCTCGCTTTCTTCGGGACCGCCTTCCTCGTCGCGGGCACGGCGCTCATCCTCATCGTCAAAAGCTCCCTCACCCGGTTCTCCCTGGACCTTGCCCACGGTGCGGTCATCCTGGCCTTCCTCGCGGTGGCCCTGCTCCTCTTCCTGTCCGCCCGGAGAAGGTCCGCCATGGCCATCGCGGGCCTGGGCATGGCGGCGGTCTTTGCCATGAGCTGGCACACGGCGCTGGTGACGGTCCCCGCATCGGCAGAAAAGCCGGCTTCCTTCGCTAGGCAGCTCCGGGAGGTCACCCCGCTCCTCGTGTTCGAGGACGACCTGGTCATGAGGGGTTATGCGGCATGGGCCGGCGCAAAGGCGGTGGTGGTGGGGAGGAACATGGTCCCGGTGGGCTACACCGCCTATCTCGCGGTGACCACGCCCGATCTCGAGGCCCTGCTCAAGAACCTCTCCGCCCGCATGCACGCTTCGGTGGCGAGCTCCTTTACAACCCGCGGGACGACCGCGCTGATCAGGGTCGCTCCTGCGGTTCCGCCGTCCCGGGGGCCTGGCGGCTGATCCTCCTGTCGAGGGCGTCGAGCAGGCGCGTCAGGTCGTTTTTCGTCTTCCCTTCTTCCACCAGGGGATAGAACCGCGCAAAGGCGTCCCTCGCCCTGACGAACTCGCCCATGCTCGTGTAGGCCGCCCCGATGTCGTCGAGGATGAAGGGGTCCTGGGTCGACATGGCCAGGGCCTGCTCGAGATACCGGTGGGCGTCCTCGACCTTCCCGAGCTTCCATGCGGCGAATCCCGCGCGGTAGAGGTAGCTGGGGTACTGGTTGGACCCCGCCCCCACCCCCTTGAGAAACACGCCGGTGTAGGTCCCGTAGGCGTTCTCGTAGTCCCCCTTGAGCCAGTAGGCGTAGGCGAGGCCGAGCTCCGACTTGTAGAGGTCCGCCTTGAGCCCGAGGGCCTGCTTGTAGTTGTGGATGGCGTTGTCGTACTGCCCCATCATCATCTGGGCCAGGGCGAGGTTGCTGATGGCCAGGTAGTCGTAGGGCTTCTGCCTGATGGCGGTGAGGCAGAGCTTCTGGACCTCCGTGAACCGCCCCTGGTTGAGGTAGATGGCGGCCAGGTTCACGTTGCCCGGCGAAGAGTTCGGGTACTTGGCAAGGGTGTCTTCCCAGAGCGTCTGGGCGTCCTTCCAGACGTCGTTCTGCTGGACGGTCATGAAGGCATAGGAGAGGGTGAGCGCCGAAAACACGGCCACGGCCACGAGGGTGGGAAACTCGGGGGAAAACCGCGAGGAGGCGGGCCGCCACAGCCAGAGCCTGGCAAACCCCCACCCCAGGAGCACGCACCACGTCAGCGACGGCAGGAGCGCGTAGCGGTCGGCGAGGATCTGCGAGATGGGAAACACGTGGGACACGGGGAGAAGAAAGAGATAGTGCCACGCCACGAAGAACGGGTACAGGAAGCTTCCCTTTCTCCAGGCGACAAGCGCGCTGCCGACCAGCGCGAGGTTGAAGGCCGCATAGGCCCACGCCTGCCAGGCGGCGGGATCTGCATAGAGGGTTATGGGGTAGTCCGCAGAGTAGTTGAGGGTCAGTCCCACGAGGGAGAAGTAGCTGGCCAGGATCTGGGACACGGCCAGGAGGTTGGTCCAGAACGAGCCCCCGTGGAGGTTCTTGATCCCGCCCGCCCTGTCCATCATGACCAGGAGCCACAGCCCCATGACCATGACCGCGGCGAGCACCGGCAGGAAGAACAGGAGCCTCTTCTTCCAGAATGCCCCCTCCGGCCTGCGCGCCTGTATGGCGAAATCGAGCACCAGCATGACGCCGGGGATCATGAGGGCCGTGGGTTTCGACAGCACGGCCAGCAGGAGGAAGACCGCGCTGGCGAGGTGCCAGGTCCACGAAGAGACCCGGCCCCGGATGAACGCCCACAGGCTCAGAAAGGTGAAGATCCCAAGCAGGGGCTCCTTGCGGGCGTAGAGCCAGGCAACGCTCTCGACGTGCACGGGGTGCACGGCGTAGAGGGTGCACGACAGGGACGCCCAGAGAAAGGCCTGGCCGCGGTCCTCCACGAACAGCCCGAAGAGCTCCAGGAGAAACAGCCAGCAGGCCAGGACCATGAGGAGATAGAGCACCACGTTCTGGAGGTGCATGCCGAAGATCACGGTTTTCTGCCCCGGACCCCACAGGCTGAAATCGAGCATGTACGTGAGGTCTCTCACGGGCTGGTAGGTGGAAAGGGAGTCGATGGACAGGGCCTTCTGGAGGTTTTCCCCGGTGATGTGCTGCAGGATGGGACGGTTGAACAGCGCCGGGTCGTCCCAGTTCGTGGCCCCGTTGTCCAGGACGTTGAGATAGATGCCCAGCACGAGGACCGCAATAAAGGCGGCCACCTCGAGGTACTTGATCCTGTCGCTCTTCATGCTCCCCTGACCTCCCCGCACGAAACGCACGGCCCGCGGTTTTTCCCCTTTTCGGAAGGAGCCGCCCGGGAAATTACGGGGGGTTTAAGCTCCCCCTGCCCTTCAGTGCTCCCATACCACCGATGCCTTTCGCTTCACAACCGGCAAATGCCCGGGTGGGGGGCGAAACGCGCGCTCCTGTACATGCCCCCCGGCCGCTGGTATAATGCCCGGGACAAGATACAGGGAGGTCTGAGATGATCGTTGCGGAGAAAATGGTGCGCTACCTGGAGAACTCTTCGTGGATCCGGAGGATGTTCGAGGAGGGGACCCGGCTGAAGGCCATCCACGGCGCAAAGAACGTCTTCGACTTCAGCCTGGGGAACCCCGACGTGCCGCCTCCCGAATCCGTGCTCAAGAAGATGTCCGAGCTCTCGCTGAGCATGAACCACGGGTACATGGCAAACGCGGGCTATGCCGACGTCAGGGGGGCCGTGGCCTCTTACGCGTCGGGCCTCTACGAGGTGCCCCTCGGTGCCGACGACATCGTCATGAGCTGCGGCGCGGGAGGAGGGCTCAACGCGGTCCTGAAGGCGGTCACCAATCCCGGCGACGAGATCGTGGCCATCTCCCCGTACTTCGTCGAGTACGGGTTCTATGCGGAGAACCACGGGGGCACCCTCGTGGCGGCGCCCAGCGGACCTGGCTTCCTCCCCTCCCTGGAAAACATCTCCCGGGCTATGAGCGCCCGCACCCGGGCGATCATCGTCAACTCCCCCAACAACCCCACGGGGAGGGTGTACCCCCAAGAGACGCTCGCGGGCCTGGCCGGACTGCTGAAGGACCGCCCCGACGTCCTCGTCATCTCCGACGAGCCCTACCGGAGGCTGGTGTACGGGGGCAGACCTGTGCCCTCGGTGCTCAAGGAGATCCCGAACTCGGTGGTGGTGACCTCGGCCTCCAAGGAGCTGTCCCTGGCCGGGGAACGGATCGGCTACATCGCCGTGGGCCCGGGGATCGAGGACAGGGAGAGGCTCGTGGGGGCCCTCGTTCTGGCCACGCGCATCCTCGGGTTCGTGAACGCCCCGGCCCTCATGCAGCAGGTGTACGCCTCCTGCCTGGGCGAGAGCGTGGACGTCGCGCTGTACGAGGAGCGCAGGAACCTGTTCACCGGGATCCTCGACTCCGCAGGGCTCGAGTACGCCCCGCCCGAGGGGGCCTTCTACCTCTTCGTGAAGTCGCCCGTGGAGGACGACGTGGCCTTCTGCGGCGCGCTCCTCGAGGAGAACATCCTGGCCGTGCCCGGGCGGGGCTTCGGCTGGCCGGGCTTTGTGCGGTTCACCTACTGCGTGAGCGTCGAAAGCATCCGGGGCTGCGGCCCCGGGCTCCAGCGGGTGGCGGCAAGACTCGGGGGGAAGGGGCCGGCGCGGCGCTGACGCCCGCCGAAGCCTGCGGGGAGCTAAATGCCGGGGTCCCGGAAAGAGCGACCCGGCATTTAATGCCTTGAGGGATGAATGGCGACCGCCTCAGAAGGGTATGTCGTCGAACTCCGGGGAGGCGGGTGTGCTCTCGTCGGGATTGAAGCCCGGGTCGCCGGAGGCGTCGTGGGCCCGGCTGCCCGCCGCGTCGAGGGGCGAGAGGATCTGCATGACGTTTGCCACGATCTCCGTGGTGTAGCGCTTGTTCCCGTCCTTGTCGTCCCACTGGCGGGTCTGAATGCGGCCTTCCACGTAGACCTGCTTGCCTTTCGCCAGCAGCTTTGCGCAGGTCTCGGCGAGCTTGCCCCAGGTGACCACGCGGTGCCACTCGGTGCGCTCCTGCTTTTCGCCGTTCTGGTCCGACCAGATTTCACTCGTGGCCATGGTGAAGTTCGTCACGGCCTTGCCGTTGGGCGTGAACCGCATCTCCGGGTCCTTGCCCAGCCGGCCGATCAATATGACTTTGTTTACCGATCCAGCCATTGTGCTCAGCTCCTTTTTCCCTGGCCGGAAAGCCCGGCTCCCGGCCAAAATTTACCGCCATTGCAATGCGGGCGCCGTCGCCATTGACGTACCCGCTGCACAATCACGAAGATATTCTATCCGATGTAAATCCGATACTCAAGGCTTCTCTTCAAACCCGAGGACCGGATGTTTTCCCCGCCCGGCAGGCCCCGCCGGACCCCGGGCCCACAGAGCCCGGGACCCAAGCTCACAAGCCTACTCCGGCACTGCGCCCGGGGTGACTGACGGGAGGCTTTCCCCCGACACTGAAAGGTGAATGCCTGAAGCCCCCATTTCGGGAGACCGGCAGTCCCGGGTCGCAGACAAGCTTTCCAGGTCCCGGGATGATCATGCCTGCAGGAAAAGAGGATGCCGAACCCCTTCGTTCATGGCGAGTTCCCCTTTCCGGGTCGCGGGATGACCATGCCTGCAGGGAGGGTGCGGGTTTTCCGCGCTGTCCGCCCGTGCCGCGGCCCGGGCAGACTTCATCGAGGCCCGCCCCGGCGGGTTCGAAACCGCCGGGGCGGGGTGCTGCCTCACGTGCCGTCCTCAGAAGACCCGGCCCAGGGCGGTGCCGCCCGGTCCGTAGACGCCCTGGGGAATGCAGGGCGGGAAGTCTTCGTCGGTGAGATAGGTCAGGAGCGCCTGCCACTCCTTGAGCTCCTGGATGCCCGGCTCCACGCCGGCATCGAGGCGGTGGTCGCCGTACGCCGCCGGGGGAATGGGGTTCCCGTCGACGTCGAGAGGGGTGATCACGATGCCGAACTGGGCGAGCGCACCCATCATCTGCAGGGCGTAGAGGTCCACCACGCAGTGGTAGAGGGTCGTGGTGTCTAAGGGGTTGACGAAGGTGCCGGGCCCCACGGACGGGATGTCGTCCGACGGGCACAGGTAAACACCGTCAACCGAGGAGAGATCATCGTTGTAGTCGACCCGGATGCCCGAGAAGTTCAGGTAGAAGTCGCCCCCGATGAGCGGGGCCACGACCATGCCCGCGGTGCAGATCTTGTAGATGTCGGCCGCCTTTACGTACATGGACATGAGGGGATAGCCCAGGGGCTGGGGGGGCGGCGCATAGGGGGAGACGCCCAGGGGCAGCACGTTGTAGATGTCCGCGAAGGTGATCGCCCCCGTTTTCCCCTCCCTGATGGGGTCGCGGATGACGCCGCTCGCCACGACGCTGAAGTCGCAGGCCCTGCTGCCGTTGAGTGGCGCCAGGCTGGTCGCCGCCTGCCTGACGGAATCCGCGGCCAGCGTGCCCAGGCTGCTCGCCTGGAAGGGCATCAGAGCGAGGTCGAACGGGGTGCAGGAAAGGACCGTCCCCAGGGAGAGCGGGGAGAGGGCGGCGTTCAGGCTCGCGTGGTAGCCCTCGACCATGGCCTGCGTCGCGGGGTCGCCCTTTACGGTGTCGTTCACCGGGATCAGGGTGAACGTGCAGCCCACGACCTTGCGCAGCAAGGCGTTGTAGGTGATGTCGAGCCTGCTGAGGTATTCGCCGTATTCGCCCGGGGAAAAGATGACCGTCTTCGTGCCGTCGGGCGTTATGGCTGAGGCCGTGGCGGTGTGGTAGTGGCCCGAGGCGATGACGTCGATGCCCTTGACGTTCCGGGCCAGGTCGGCGTCGTCCCCTTCGCCGGTGTTTTCGACCCCGCCGTGGGACAGGACGATCACCAGGTCCACGCACTTTTCCCTTCTCAGGAAGTCGACCTTCTCCTGGAGGAGTTCGTAGTCATGGACGAAGGTGACCGGCGCGGCCGCCGGGGCCTTCAGATCCGCGTCCTCGCCCATGAAGCCCAGGATGCCGACCTTCAGCCCGAGGGGGTACTCGACCACCTTGTAGTCCACGATGGCCCCTGCCGCCTTGAGCGCCTGCAGGGGGTTGTCCGCGGGTATGACGGCGTTGGAGGCGATAACCGGGACTTTGAAGCCCTGGCCCGCCGCGGCGCCAAGTATCTGTGCCAGCCCCCCGGAGGACCAGTCGAACTCGTGGTTGCCCAGGGCGACCGCGTCGTACCCGGCCATGGTGAAATACTTCATGGCGATGGGGTTGGAGGCGGTCATGTCGTACACGGTGCCCATGAGGAAATCGCCCGAGTCGAAGACCAGCGTCGGTATGCGCTTTGCCGCCTGCTGCTGGCGGATTTTTCCGATCAGGGCAGCCATCCTGGCATAGCCCCCCTTGACCGAGTCGCCGTCTCCGGTGTTCAGCGGGGTGTAGTCGAGAAACGGCCCGTACCCGCTCGCGTGGTTGTGTACGTCGGAGGTCTGCAGAACCGTGAGCTGGACATTTCCCAGTCGGCAGCCTCCCAGGAGAAGCAGGAAGGCGATGCCGACAAGCCCGATCCATGAAATCCTTTTCATAAGAATCTCCTCTCTTGTCGGAAATGAATCAGTTTCTTTCGGAAACACGCACCTGCGAAACACGGTCAAGTAATCAACGGGCAGACATGATCAAGAAATTTCACCATACCAGGAAAACCTGCCCGCGTCACCAGGATTGTGTCCCCGCCCGGAACCGCTCATTTCCCGAGGGTCATTCCCGTCAGGATCTCGTAGGCCGCCCGGTACTTTTCCGAGGTCTTCCTGATCACGTCCGCGGGCAGCTTCGGGCCGGGGGGCGTCTTGCCCCAGGTCAGGGTCTCGAGGTAGTCCCTCACGAACTGCTTGTCGAAGCTCGGCTGGGGGCCGCCGGGACGGTATCCGTCCTTCGGCCAGAAACGGGACGAATCGGGGGTGAGCGCCTCGTCGATGAAGAGAAGCTCCCCGCCTAAGAGACCGAACTCGAACTTGGTGTCCGCGATGATGATCCCCTTCTGAAGGGCGTATTCGGAGGCCATGGCGTAGATGGACAGGGAGACGTCGCGCACCTTTTTCATGAGCTCCGCGCCCGCGATTTCGCAGGCGGTCTCGAAGCTGATGTTCTCGTCGTGCTGGCCCTGCTCCGCCTTGGTGGACGGGGTGAAGACGGGCTCCGGGAGCTTTTCCGACTCCACGAGCCCGGGGGCGAGCCGTATCCCCGAGATGGAGCCCAGGCTCCGGTACTCCTTCCAGCCCGAGCCCGAAATGTAGCCCCGGACGATGCACTCCACGGCCAGGGGCCTGGCCTTCTTCACGAGCATGGACCGGCCCTCGAGCCTGGGGTCGCCCCGGAAGGGCGCGGGGTAGCGGTTCACATCGGAGGTCACCACGTGGTTGTCGACGATGCCCGATGCCTTGCCGAACCAGAACCGGGAGATCTGGTTGAGCACGCGCCCTTTATAAGGTATGGGGTCGGGGAGCACCACGTCGAAGGCCGAGAGCCTGTCCGTGGTCACGATGAGCAGGTGGTCGGGGTCTGCCTCGAAAATCTCCCGGACCTTGCCGCTGCCGAGCTTTCTGCCGCCGGGGACCGTGTAGTCGATCATGGTGTCCATACCTTCACCTCGTCAGGGAAAAATAGACGGTAAGGATGCCAAAAAAGTATTGAAAAAGTCAATAGCCTATTATACATTGACGACCTTTGAGATTGACGGGAGCGGGGCGAGTTCACTTTTTGGAAACCGGGGAAACGGCAGCGAGGCGAAAATGACAGATGCAAACATGCCTGGAGTTCAGGGGAGCCTGGTGTATTCCTGCATTGGCTGCGGGAACGAGTACGACATCTACGACTTCGTCTACACCTGCCCCGTGTGCGGCTCGCTGCTCAAGATAAAGAACCTGGATTTCGAGGCATACCGGAAAGTATCCCCCGCCCGGTGGAAAGAGATCTTCGATTCGAGGAAAAACACCAACCTGCCCGAGCTCTCGGGCATATTCCGCTTCCACGAGCTCATCCTGCCCATCGTTCCCTTGGACGACATCATCTACCTGGGCGAGGGGCAGACCCCCATGGTCCGGGCCAACCCCGAGCTGAGCGCCTGGGTGGGCGCCCCGTTCCTCGTGAAGAACGACGGGCTCAATCCCTCGGCGAGCTTCAAGGACCGGGGGATGGCCTCCGCCATCTCCTTCCTGAACCACGCCATAAAGGTCAAGGGCATCGACAACGTGCTGGGCATCTGCGCCTCCACGGGCGACACCTCGGCGGCGGCGGCGCTCTACCTGAGCTACCTGCCCAAGTCCAGGGTGCGGGCGGTGGTGCTCCTGCCCAAAGGCAGGGTCACGCCTGCCCAGCTCTCCCAGCCCCTGGGCTCCGGCGCCACGGTCATCGAGATGCCCGGGGTGTTCGACGACTGCATGCGCATCGTCGAGGAGCTGGCCCAGAACTACCACGTCTTCCTCCTGAACTCGAAGAACCCGGTGCGGATCCTCGGGCAGAAGTCCTACGCCTACGAGGTGGCCCAGCAGCTGGGCTGGGACACGCGGGACCTCGTGGTGGTCGTGCCCATCGGCAACGCCGGAAACATCACCGCGGTCATGGAGGGGTTCATCGACCTCTTCGCGCTCGGGATCATACCCGGGCTGCCCACCATCCTCGGGGTGCAGAGCCACCACGCGAACCCCATCGCCCGCTGGCGGGAAACCGGGAAGTACACCCCCCAGAAGGTCGCGCCGTCGGTGGCGCAGGCTGCCATGATCGGGGACCCCGTGTCCTTCCCCAAGGTGAACAAGCTCGTGAAGGACCACTTCGACGACCGGTTCCACGTGGTGTCCGTGAGCGAGACGGAGATCATGGAAGGCATGCTCACGGCCAACCGCCACGGCCACGTGGTGTGCACCCAGGGCGGGGAGTCGGTGGCGGGCATGAAGAAGGCCCTCAGGGGCGGCGTGGTGAAGGGCTCGAGCCGGTTCGTCCTCGACTCCACCTCCCACCAGCTCAAGTTCAGCACGTTCCAGCAGATGTATTTCGAAGATTCCTTCGACCCCGAGTACGGGGTCGTCACCCGGCAGGACCTCAAGAGCAGGCCCGTTTCGCTCGAGGCGAGCGCCGACGGGATAGCCGGGTACCTCGGACTGAAGAAGAAAAGCAGTACTCCATGAACTGCACAAAGATCATTGAGGAGGAGCAATCCATGTCAAACAAGAATTTCCTGTTCTCATCAGAGTCCGTCACGGAAGGCCACCCGGACAAGGTGGCGGACAACATCTCCGATGCAATCCTCGACGAGATCATCGCCAACGACAAGTCGGCCCACGTCGCGTGCGAGACCATGGTCACCACCGGCCTCGTGGTGATTGCCGGCGAGATCACGACCAGCCACTCCTTCGACGTGCAGCGGGTTGCGCGTCAGACCATCAAGGAGATCGGATATACGGAAGGGATCATGGGGTTTTCCTGGAACACCTGCGGCGTCATGGTGTCCCTCGACAAGCAGTCCCCGGACATCAACCAGGGCGTCCAGGAGGGCGAAGGCCTCTTCAAGGAGCAGGGCGCCGGCGACCAGGGCATGATGTTCGGCTTCGCCTGCGACGAGACCAAGGTCCTCATGCCCGCCCCCATCTACTATGCGCAGCTCCTCTGCAAGGGCCTCTCCGAAGTGAGGAAGGCGGGCGTGCTGGAGTTTCTCAGGCCCGACGGCAAGTCCCAGGTCACGGTGGAGTACGTGAACGGGGAGCCCAAGCGCATCGACGCCGTGGTCATCGCCTCCCAGCACGACGAGGACGTGGACAACCAGACCATCGTCGAGGGGATCATGGAAGAGGTCATCAAGAAGCAGCTCCCCAGAAAGCTCCTCGACAGGAAGACCAAGTACTACATCAACGCCACGGGCCGGTTCGTCCTGGGCGGCCCCCACGCGGACTGCGGCCTCACGGGCCGGAAGATCATCGTGGACACCTACGGCGGGTTCGCCAGCCACGGCGGCGGGGCCTTCTCGGGCAAGGACCCCTCGAAGGTCGACCGCTCGGCCGCCTACATGGCCCGCTACGTGGCGAAGAACATCGTGGCCGCAGGCCTGGCGAAGTGCTGCACGGTCCAGCTCGCCTACGCCATCGGCGTGGCCCAGCCGGTCTCCATCATGGTCGACACCCAGGGCACGGGCACGATCAGCGACGAGAAGCTCGCCGGGCTCGTGAACGAGGTCTTCCCCCTGAAGCCCAAGGGCATCATCGACAAGCTCGACCTGCTGCGCCCCATCTTCAAGAAGACCGCCGCCTACGGCCATTTCGGGAGGACCGAGCCCGAGTTCACCTGGGAAAAGACCGACATGGTGGACAAACTCAAGGCAAAGGCGGGCAAGTAATGGCGAAAAGCGCGAAGAAGATGACGCTGGCCGGTATCCCCGACTACTGCGGCCTCGGCTGCAAGGTCGCCGACCCGTCCCTCAGGGACTTCGGCAGGAAGGAGATCGAGATCGCCGAGCAGGAGATGCCGGGCCTCATGGCGGTGCGCAGGAAGTATTCCTCGTCGAAGCCGCTCAAGGGCGCGCGCATCACCGGGTCGCTCCACATGACCATCCAGACGGCGGTGCTCATCGAGACCCTGAAGAAGCTCGGCGCGGAGGTGCGCTGGGCCTCCTGCAATATCTTCTCCACCCAGGACCACGCGGCGGCGGCAATAGCCGCGAAAGGGACCCCGGTGTACGCCTGGAAGGCGGAGAGCCTGGAGGAGTACTGGGCCTGCACCCTGGCGGCGCTGAGCTTCCCGGGAAACAAGGGCCCGACCCTCATCGTGGACGACGGCGGCGACGCCACCCTCCTGGTGCACCGCGGGTACCAGGCCGAGGAAAACCCCTCGCTCCTGGACGAGCCCACCACGAACAGGGAGCTGGCCATCATCAACGCCACCCTCAAGGCCAAGCTGGGGCAGGACCCCAAGTTCTGGCACCGCATGGTCAAAGACATCAGGGGCGTGTCCGAAGAGACCACCACGGGCGTGCACCGGCTCTACCAGATGCTCGAGGCCAAGACGCTCCTGTTCCCCGCCATCAACGTGAACGACTCGGTCACCAAGAGCAAGTTCGACAACCTCTACGGCTGCAGGGAGTCCCTGGCGGACGGCATCAAGCGGGCCACCGACGTGATGGTGGCGGGCAAGGTCGTGTGCGTGTGCGGCTACGGCGACGTGGGCAAGGGCTGCGCCCAGTCCATGCGCGGCTTCGGCGCCCGGGTGCTCGTCACGGAGATCGACCCCATCTGCGCGCTCCAGGCCGCCATGGAGGGATACCGGGTGACCACCGTTGAAGAGGCGCTGAGCGAGGCGAACATCTTCGTCACCGCCACGGGCAACTGCCGGATCATCACCTTGAAGCACATGGAGAAGATGCTCGACCAGTCGATCGTCTGCAACATCGGCCACTTCGACGACGAGATCGAGGTGAACAGGCTCCAGTCCCACCCCGGCGTCGTGCACACGAACATCAAGCCCCAGGTGGACAAGTACACCTTCCCGGACGGGCACTCCATCTACCTGCTCGCGGAAGGGCGCCTCGTGAACCTCGGCTGCGCCACGGGCCACCCCTCGTTCGTCATGTCGAACTCGTTCACGAACCAGACGCTGGCCCAGATCGACCTCTGGAAGAACCCGCGCCCCATCAGCGTGACCACCCTGCCCAAGGCCCTGGACGAAGAGGTCGCCCGGCTCCACCTGGGCAAGCTCGGGGTGAAGCTCACGAAGCTCACCAGGGAGCAGGCAGACTACATCGGCGTGCCGGCGGACGGCCCGTTCAAGCCCGACCACTACCGGTACTGATCCCGGCGGAGAAATACAAAAAGGCCGGCCCGGCGGAAGGGTCCGGCCGCCTTCCTACACCCTGCTGTCGAGCCAGGCGTTCAGGTCGGCGAGCACCCGCGCCCGGTCTTCGGGCAGCTCGTTGTAGACCTCGTGCTTGAGCCCCTCGTAGAGCTTGAAGGTCTTGTCGGGAGAGCCCACGGCGTCGAAGAGCTCCTTCTGGCCCGAAAAAGAGGTGTCGAGGGAACCCACCTGGATGAGCACCGGGACCCTGACCTTCCCGATGTTCCCCGCACCGATGGCCTGGTAGGTATTCATCTGCTCGGCCAGGCGCGGGGTGATGACGTTGAAGACCAGGGGGTCGTTCACGTAGGCCATCACCACCTCCGGGTCCCGGGAGATGAACTCGGGGGGCAGCGGCGACTTCACATGGAGGGAGGGCGTGATTTTCGAGAGGATCTTCGTGAGGAGCACGAGGAATCCCGGCACCGCGGGCCCGGGGCGGGCCCCTGTCCCCGAGAGGACCAGGCCCTTGACCCCGTGGGGGAACTGCTCCACGTAGTTCATGGCGATGAGGCTGCCCATGGAGTGGCCGAGCACGAAATACGGGATGCCGGCCAGCCTGGGCCTGATCACCTCTTCGGCGAAACGCTTCTCGTCGTTTATGAACTCCTGGAAGGACGTGACGTGGCCCCGCCTGCCGTCGCTCCGGCCGTGTCCCCGGTGGTCGGCGCCGAAAATGGCATACCCCGCAGGGAGGAGCCGGTTTACGAGAAACGTGTAGCGGTCGATGTGCTCCGCATATCCGTGGATGACGTGGAGGACCGCCTTGGGGTTCCCGTCGGGAAGCCATGCCTTCCAGAAGATCGAACAGCCGTCGGGCGCCTGGATCTTTCCGCTTTCCATGGCCATGGAATGCCTCCTTTCCACCCTATTTCACGAGCAATGAGGGGATAATGACACAAACGAAGGGGGGTGCACAACAGGCGATTTCCTGGAGTATCCCGGCCTGCAGGCTCAATTCTCGCGGGATACTCTAAGATTTGTTGACAGATGTCTTCCAAAGGGCTATAAGAATGAATGCTCATTCATAAAAACGAGTACAAGTCTCTCAAGACAATACATGCAAGGAGGATATTATGGCAAGTCAATGGCTAGACATGAGGGATATGAAATTCCTGCTCCATGAAGTGTTCAACATTGGAGCCCTGTGCGGGAAGGCACCCTACGAGGATCACGATGTGGACATGATCAACATGGTGCTCGACGAGGCGGCGAAGCTCACGGAGAACGAGATCGCCCCCACCTATCCCGACGAGGTGAACAGGAAACCGGTGGAAGCCAGGTTCGAGAACGGCCAGGTCTATGCCCCCGAGGCGTACAAAAGGCTCTGGAACCTCTACGCCGAAGGCGGCTGGTTTGGCGTCTCCGACCCGTACGATGTCGGCGGCCAGGGCCTGCCGACCCTCGTGAGCGCTGCCTGCGCAAGCATGTTCCTCGCAGGCAACCAGGCATTCCTCATGTACCCCGGCCTCACCCACGGGGCAGCACGCCTTATCTACGACTTCTTCCAGCACCCCTTGAGGGACGCAATCCTCCAGAACATGTGGAACGGCAAGTGGGCAGGCACCATGTGCCTGACCGAGCCGGGCGCGGGCTCAGACGTGGGCGCCCTGAAGACAACCGCCAAGAGGCAGGACGACGGCACCTTCCTCATCACCGGCACCAAGTGCTTCATCTCCGCGGGCGACCATGACCTCGCCGAGAACATCATCCACCCGGTGCTCGCCAGGATCGAGGGCGACCCGAACGGCACCAAGGGCATCTCCATCTTCGTGGTCCCGAAGTACAAGATAGCTGCCGACGGCACCAGCGGCACCGAGTCCAACGACGTCTCCACGGGCAACATCGAGAGCAAGATGGGCATCCACGGCAACTCCACCTGCACGCTGAACTTCGGCGAGAACGGCAAGTGCGTGGGCTGGCTCATGGGCGAAGAGCGCCAGGGCATGGAGATCATGTTCCACATGATGAACGAAGAGCGCCAGGGCGTTGGCATGATGGGTGTCGGCCTCTCCACCGCCGCGTACCTCCATGCCTTGTCCTATGCCAAGGAAAGGCTCCAGGGCGTCAACATCATGGAGATGAAGAACCCCGACGCCAAGCAGTGCCCGATCATTCAGCACCCCGACGTCCGCAGGATGCTCCTCAAGATGAAGTCCATGACCGAAGGCATCAGGGCCCTGGCATTCTTCTGCTACTACGCCATGGACAGAAAGACCGCGGCCGCTGACGACGCAGAGAGGGACAAGTGGGGCGGCATCGTCGAGGTGCTCACCCCCCTGGTCAAGTCATACTGCACCGACGTGGGCGACGACGTCACCAAGATGGCGATCCAGACCTACGGCGGCTACGGCTTCTGCCGTGAGTACCCGGTGGAGCAGATGGCCCGCGACAACAAGATCAACACCATCTACGAAGGCACCAACGGCATCCAGGCCCTCGACCTGCTCGGCCGCAAGCTCGGCATGAAGAAGGGCATGTACTTCATGAACCTGCTGGGCGAAACCCAGGCCGAAATCGCCAAGGCGAAGAACAGCGACGCCTTCAAGGAAGAGGCTGCCATCGTGGAGAAGGCACTGAACAAGTGCGCAGAGGCCGCCATGACCTTCAGCGCGCTCATCAGATCCAACCCCTTCATCCCGCTCATCGCCGCATACGACTACCTGAACTGCCTGTCCGATGCGCTGGTGGGCTGGTTCCACATCTGGATGGCGAACGCCGCCACCGAGGCCCTCAAGACCGCGACCATCGACGCGGAAAAGATGTTCTACACCGGCAAGATCGAAGGCGCAAAGTTCTTCATCAACCGCACCACCGCCCTCGTTCCGGCCAAGCTGGAGCTGCTCACCAAGGACGAGATCAGCGCCTGCAGGATCCCCGAAGAGGCATTCGCAGTCTGATATCGACCCATCGTTTTTGCGGAAAGCACCGGCGGGGGGGCCTCGAGCCTCCCCGCTTTTTTATTCTGCCCCCGGCTACCTGTCCCCCCGGTACACCCCGCCGTATTCATCCGTGGAAAGCGACCCGCCATGCCTGATGAGCCTGCCCTCCGCAATGCGGGCAATGAACAGGGTGTGGTCGCCCGTCTCCACGATGCGATCCACCTCGCAGTCGAGGAACCCCAGGGCCTCGTGCAGAACCGGGCTGCCCGCCGGCGAGAGGTCGAAGCCCACCCCGTCGAACTTTCTTTTCCAGTCGGGGATCTTGAACTTCTTTATGGAGTCGAGGGCCTCTTCCGAGAGCAGGTTGATGGTGAACCTCAGGCTTTCCGTTATCTGGGAGCGGGAAAGGCGGTTGTTCCTGATGGCGACCGCGACGAGGGGGGGCTCATGCGAGCACTGGGTGACCCACGATGCGATCATGCCGTTGTGGCCGCCGCCCGAGGTGATGGTGATGAGGTAGATGCCGTAGTGGAACTTGTCGAGCACT
>ERZ1645192.141-NODE-141-length-51266-cov-26.369296_pt1 | contig 51266 bp, 32 predicted proteins | sample MGYA00575354_ERZ1645192 | MGnify/ENA primary metagenome ERZ1645192 (study PRJEB40844, sample SAMN11349763) | freshwater sediment metagenome | isolation source: river sediment | host: Sediment | place: India: Faizupur Khadar , New Delhi | collected 2017-02-21 ... | reverse complement strand
GGGAAGTGTCTGACCTGCATCGCCGGGTGTCTGACTTGCGGCGGGCAGATTGCGAACTTCATCGTCAGGTGTCCGACTTGCGGCGGGCAGTATCACCACCGGCGGTTGCCGTCTATCTCTTCAAAATACACTTTGTAAAGCGTCCCGTCGCGCAGGGTTATTTCGGCCCCGAGCGGCGAGAATGCCGGAGTGACATCCATTATCCTGATTTCTTTTACCGGATCAAGTTCTTCGGGCCTCCACATACCATCATCGGTGCGGTGCAGAAGGACAGATATCATAAGCTCCATCGCAGGGTTCTTCCCGATACGCTTCCTTCTGGCGTAAATCACCGTGCTGTCATCAGCCTCGGCATTGCAATTAGTGTGCGTGAGGCTGTTGATGCTGTCCCAGCCTGAATAGGTTATCAGGGCAACGCGTCTTCCTTTTATTGATCCCGTGATGACCATCCTGCGGCCTTCGGTGAAGCTTTTTACTTCTGCCGGTCTGCCGCCGGTATGAGGCAGACCGAAGTGGCCCAGCGTCAGCTCATGTTCGAAAGCCATCCTTGAACGGTCAACCCGAATCACCCCTCCGGGGATAATTATGTCTGCAAGGTCAATAATGTAGCCAACACCGTTGTTCGGAGGCCTCCTCATCAGGGCCTGGCGGTAGATGACGCCTTCGCGGACACCGTTAAATACCATGCTCTGAGAGGTCGAGAAGTATCTGCTTTGCTCGGCGGTGTTGCTAAGTGTGGCGCCAGTGAGGTAAAAGTTGACATCCTCACCCCTTACGTCACGCGGATCAAGGCTCCTGAAGCTGTACTCCATAGAAGTGCCCCCCTGCCGGTCATGATCCTCCCACGGGAAGTGGGTGTTATATACCAGTTTCGAGTAGTTGGGATCATCATAAAAGACCTTTCCGGGCAAAATCTCCGAAGCCCCTGTCTTACCGTGATTGACAAGCACCAGGCCGGGGTTCTCAAGTACGGTCACTTTGGGCTGCTCCTTCAGATCCGGCCAGAAACCCTCATTCTCCCGGGCGGTCCAGAATGGCGAGTCTTCAGGCAGTGCAAGGCAGATGAAGGGAAGAAACATCAAAAAAGGGCTGGCAGGGCAACTGTAGTTCTGGACCATATATTCCCTGCGGCCGTAGAAACCCAGGCTGGGTATGTCATTGTAATAAAAATCCTCACGTCCGGTGAACTGCAGCAGTGAACCGGAGCATAGACGGCGCGCAAATCCGGGATCGATGAGGCCGGTGTCATTCAGCATAAGGGCCACAGGGAAAGCGCCTGAGACCCATGTCCTGTAGCAGATGCTCCTTGACCACATGTTTACATAACCATCGCGTCCGAAGAACGAGGTGATTGATTCCATCAGCTTCTGCGCCGACCGTTCTATGACAGAAGCCAGTTCGGGGTAGTACTCATCGCCGAAGGCCCTGTTCCAGATGGTTGTATAAACTATGAAAAGGCTTATCGAATAATAGTTGTATGTCTGTTCGAGATACCATCCGTTCCCGGAGTGGTATGATGCCACCCACAGGATATGGCTCTTAAGCAGGTCATCATCGATCGTGTAGCCATATTTCTTAAGAAAGGAGAGGGTTATGATGTTGAAGATGCGCCAGTTATTCTGTGTGGTCCGGTGATGTCCCCATTTTGATATTGTAACCGCCATCTCGTCCTTCTCTTTTTGTGAGAATGCTGACCACAGGGTGTCAGGCATCAGCAGAAGGGTCTTGAAAAGGCCCCCGAACTCGCAGGTGAACTGGTAGGTGGCGTCTGGCAACTCCTCCGGCAGCGGCAGTGAATTGGGGTGACCAGGCGTCAGGGCATTGTACAGGTGAAGCTTATAGTAGTCGCGCAGCCTGATGCCATTTATTTCCATGTCAGGGTTGATGTGAATGAGCGGACCGGCAAGTGTGAATGTTCTCTCCAGCGCCTCGAACTCCAGGGAGCGGAAGCGCCAGGCGGGCGATCCCTCCTGGGGGTAGCTCTTCCCGGGCACCAGGGGAAATGAAAGAGGATCATCCATCGACTTTACGTGTGTGAAAGCTCTTTCCAGAAGATACGTTGCCAGTTCAATATAATGTTTTCTTGTCATCCCCGTGAAGGGGCTCAGATTCAGGTCGGGGTCTTCAACTTCAAATTTCTTTTTCATTTCCGGGTTGTCTTAAGAAATGATTCTCATACAGATCAGAAAGCAAATATAATTGTAACTCCCGGATACATCACGGGGCATAAATATCAAACTGCATGGTCAGACACACAGACAAAACAGGGGGATTGTCAGAATCCCCCTGCTGGTCAAGTGGTAATGTTCACTTTTTACTCTGGTTCCGGAATCCGGGTACACCGGTCAGGAACTATTTCTTGTTGTATACCGAAGTCTGTTTCCTTTCACCGCCCGGAGTTGATGTAGTCGATTCTATCTGAAGGGTTTTGCTGTCGGTAAGGCTCCATACCTCGGTTGAGGTCATTGTAGTCGATTCTCCGTTCCTGCTCATGGTCCGGGTGGTTTTGATCGTAAGCTTTTTTCCGTCGGATGACCATGTGGCGACAGATTTGCTTTCGCCCATGCGGGCGGTATTGATGCTTTCCTTGCCGTCAAGGGTATATTTGGATGTTGTTGTTCTTGCCGTACCGTCGGGACCGGTCATTGTCCTTTCAACAGTAAGGAGATTGCCCTCCTGGGTAGCGGTAAAGTCTCCGCCGCCGAAACCGCCGCGGTCAGGTCCTCCGGGACGCTGTCCCTGGCCCTGGGGCTGGCCCTGCGGTTGGCTGCTGACGCTCTTTGCGGCATTGTATGTCCAGCTGCCTGTGAAATTTGTCTTTGAACCCTGGGCCATCAATGCCGTGGGGATGAGAAGTGCTGCAAGTACCAGCAGCGACATGACCTGAATCCTGATTGAATTTATTTTCATAATTGTGCTTGTTTGCGGAACAAATCCGGCTGTTTACCAGTCAAAGGTATTTCAGCATAAGTTAATTTGAAGTTAAATTGAATAATTTTTTTGACCCTGATTGTGCCATGAAACTGATGGATTCCCCCCGAAGCAGATTGATCATCTTCATGGCCAGAACTGACCTGCTGGCATGGTATTTGTGCGAAATTTACCATCTAATCAAACCCAGCCTGGCCATGAAGAACTGCATTATTTCCTGTATGATGGCTTTTGCCATCCTGACCTCATGTGAAAAAGTTGGAAGGGATGCCATTTTCGTTATAAACGAAAAAATTGAGTTTACGGCTGATGACATCAGCCTTTACGATACCTCGGCACACATCCTTTATTTGACGCGAAACCACAGTGAGCTTGATAATATTGAAAGGGGAACTTTTGCCTTTTATGACAGGGGAGAGCCTGTCTTCTCGGGTGAATTCTGGCCCGGTTATCTCAGTTCAAGTCCTTCGGGGCCTGTTATCATGACTTTTCCAATGTCACTTCAGCGGTATGCACTGAAAATAGAATCATGGTTTGATGACCAGAACTCGACACTTAACAACAGCAGGCTGACAAACCTTCTTGAGCGCCACAATCTTTTGCATTCCGGGCTGGCAGTATCTGCAGTATCGGCTTCCGTCGCAGGACCCGAGCTGATCTTCAGCTTTACACTTACAAACATGGATGAGACTGACCTGCTCATACTTGATCCGGAGAAAACCGGTCCGGGTCTGTTCAGGTTTTATACAAACGGACTTTATTTGTATGGCCCTGACAGCAATAATGAGGTTTTTGCAGACAATATTCAGCATTCGGCCCCTGACCCATGGAACAGCTGGAGCATGGACTGGTTAACCCTGCTCGGGTCGGGGGAATCGAAGGTATTCACTTTTTCATATACAATCCAAACACCCTTGCAGCCTGGTGAGTACAGAGCCTCATTTGGATATCCCGGGCTTTCTTTCCAGGTGTCGCGCGACGAGCTCTTCCAGGACGGGGCAAGGGTATGGCTTGGAGGGATTAAAATTAATCAGGTAATAACAATTCAATAACCGTCGTCCGGTTGTCTCAGCAGGCTTTTGCAAACTGCCCGCTCCCTGTCTGGAAGTGTAAAAGCAGTTTTTAGGGGAGGTGATTTTGTATCCATTTCTATGCTGTGTTGGTGCTGTCCCAAAAACAAGTGAACATTTCGGGATTTTTGTTGCTTTTGGTGGTGACTGGTCTGCAATGTAACTTTGCGCAGTCTAATAAACTGTTCAGATGGTAATGCGTACAATTGTGGACAATGTCAGGACTTATGTTCTGATGGCTTTTGGCCTGCTGATATTCTCTGTTGCATGGACCGCTTTCCTGTTGCCTCACCAGATCTCCGGAAGCGGTGTATCAGGCCTTGCTGCAATCATCTTTTATGCTACCGGCATACCGATGGGTTACACGTACTTCGCCATAAACGTTGTACTGATTCTAATAGGACTGAAGATACTTGGGGCAGGTTTCGGCATAAAAACCATATATGGCATCCTCCTGGGCGCAGCGATGCTGTCAGTACTGCAGCCCCTTATTCCGGGCCCGGTGGTTCAGGAGAAGTTTATGTCAGCCCTGATTGGCGGAGGCCTGTGCGGGGTGGGGCTGGCCATAATCTTTACCCAGGGAGGCAGTACCGGAGGAACGGATATTATTGCAATGGTAGTGACCAAATACCGGAATATAAGCCTGGGAAGGGTTATCCTTTACTGTGATGTGGTCATAATAGGTTCATCTTACCTGATACTTACTGACATGGAGCCGGTGCAGAGGGTTGAAACGATGGTTTACGGTTTTGTGACTATGGCTGTGCAGGCATATACCCTTGACACGATCCTTTCCGGTAACAGGCAGTCGGTGCAGGTGTTTATCTTTTCAAGGCAGTTTGACCTGATAGCAGATCAGATTACCGGCAGGCTTCACCGCGGCGTGACTGTCATTGACGGTACCGGGTGGTACAGTAAGGAGAATCAGAAGGTAATAATCACTCTGGTCAGGAAGAATGAGGCAAGTGACCTTTACCGTATCATCAGGAGCATTGATGACAAGGCGTTCATCACGGTGGCAAATGTCATGGGCGTGTACGGGAAAGGGTTCGAGGAGCTGAAGAGGTAAGGTCTCAGGGCGCCCTGCGGGTGCAAAAAAAAAGCCGCATTGTTGTGCGGCTCTTTGAGACCCCCTGATTTTGCAACGTCACCCGGCTGTGATTGATAAACCAGAGAGCAACTTTTGGTTGACAACCATGGGCTTCTATGATCACGTGCCAGGTAGTCCAACGGAATCTCTAACAATCAAATTTGGTTTAAGCAGAACCTGGCTCTGGGCGATATTTTTTCCCTGAATTAATGACAAAAGAAATTTTACCGCCATTATACTGATATCCTTAACGGGTTGTTCTACACAGGTTAGTGGAGTAGACAAATAATCCAGATATGGATGGTCATCGAATGTTATCAATGAAATGTCTTTGGGTATCTGTAAGTTCTTTTCTTTAAGAGCTTTCATGCAGCCCATGGCAATAGTGTTACTTAGTGCGAATATTGCAGTTGGACGTTCTTTAAGTTGAAGAAGAATTTTAGTCTCGAGGTAACCATTCTGAAAAGTGAAATCATCTCCGGTAATAAGGTAATTTCCTTGTCCCGCCTCCTTCATTGCATCCATAAATCCTTTAACCCTTAGCCTGTTTGGGGTAGAACCCTGGACTCCCTGAATGCAGGTTATTCTTGAATGACCTCTTTCAAGCAGGTATTTGGTTGCATTAAATGCTCCTTCATAATTATCAGTGGAAATGAAAGGTATATCTATATCTTCAAAATACCGGTCAATACAAATTACCGGGATTCCCTGGTCCTGAATCTCTTTCATATGTTCCCATTGATCACCGCACGGAACAATTATAAGTCCTTCAATATTTCTGGCTGCAAGCTGAAGGAGTTCCATTTTTTCGGTATCTACATTCTCATCACTGTCACTGATAATAGTGATATAGTTGAATTTTCTGACGGCAGTATTTATTTCACTTGCAATTCCGGCAAAGAATGGGTTGTTCAGCGAAGGGATTATTAATGCGATGGTTCCGCTTTTCCCTGTTCTCAGATTTGAAGCAAAGTGGTTTGGTACATAGTTAAGTTTTTTTGCCGCCTCCCTTACTTTTTGCTGAGATTTTTTTCCAATTCTGTATTGCTCGGCCTTGCCGTTCAGAACCCTTGATACGGTTGTGATTGAGAGGCCTGCCATCTCAGCAATGTCTGTGATGTTAGCTTTCTGCATCAGATTTAATTTCTGTATAAACGTTTGTACAAATATAAGGAGTACAATTCAATATTTTAGCAGTTATTAAAACGTTTTGCCTGTGAAACCTTAAAAAATGGTTAGCGAAGAACTAAATTGTGTTCAACGTAAAAAAAAATGAACAAACGTTTGTACAAGATTATTTTTTGTTTACGTTTGTAGGGAATGAAAGTAGAAAAAATTGGTACATGAAATTCAAAAAAAAGTATATAACCCGGATTATGAACCATTAAAACGAAACCTATGAAACATTTTCTTAAATGCTTGTTTGCCTCGTTTATATTCCTGCTGGCCTTATCAGGTTGTAAGGAATACGAAGCTACAATTGTTACAGGAGAGGTTAAGGCTCCAATTCTGAAATATATTAAAATGCCCTTGCAGGATGAAACTATCCCTGGTAACATCGTTTTTATAGAGGGCGCAGGTTTTTCTGGTGAAGACATTGTGGCATGCAGATCACTTGAAGGTGAAGCAGATTTTACAGCTTCTGTTGTTTCGGCTGATAACTTTGGGATTAAAATTGAAATCCCTGCAAATGCAGGAGGTGAATATGAAGTATCTGTTACACGGTCAGGTTTAACAACTGTGATCAACCAGCATCTATTTGTCGCATTTGTATTTACCCTGGGTAACGTTGTTGTACCTCCGTCTGCATCACCAGGGGAAGAAATAACTATCGCAGGTGAAGGATTCGAGACAGGAGACATAGTAAGATTTGGATCCGGCTACTATCCCACGGGGGTTGTTTTCAATGCAAATGCCATTTTATCCGCAACCGGAATTACTGTTACAGTACCCGGTGGTTGTTATGGAATAAACAACCTTACTGTTATCCGGGGCAGAAAGACATGCTCTGTTGGAAATATGATAGTTCCGCTTACGCTTGGCAGTCAGGCTGGGGGCGGTGTTGTATTCTACGTTTCTGACGGAGGGGCTCATGGTCTGATAGTGGCGCCTGCAAATGCCGGAAATACACAGACCTTTGGCCCCAGCATACAGGTGGTACCATATGCTACCGGTACCTCTGAAGCAATCTATGCCGGTAAGGAGAATACAAACATTCTTGTCAAGGGTATTGCCGCATGGCGTGGTGCTGGAAATTCAACCCCTCCGACCACGGCAGAACTTTGTGATAACTATAGCATTGAGGTTGGCGGAATAGTATATGATGACTGGTTCCTAGGCTCATTTGATGAGATGAAAGAGTTGTTCCTTTACAGGTCTTCTTTACCAGGTCCCTATGCATTTGTATCCGCAGAAAATTATTGGACTTCTTCTGTCTTTCCTGGTTCAAACTGGGCATGGGCTTACTATTACGTGAATTTCTGGGAGTCCACAAATTTGGTGACTGGCGCAGCCCCCTGCGATGTTTGGGTAATAGCAGCAAGGCCAATCCGCCGGTTTTAGTCTAATTTGTTAAACTTCAATATAATATAGTTATGAAAAGATATATTTTAACACTTTTGTTATTTATAGGAAGCTTATCTGTCAGCCTTGCCCAGAATAAAGTTTCCGGTACAATAACTGATTTTGAATCCAATCCTCTGCCTGGGGTTACAATTATTGTAAAAGGAACCCAGAATGGCGTTGCTTCAGATGCGAATGGCAGATATTCAATATCTGTGGCTGATAAGGATGTATTGGTCTATTCATTCATAGGAATGATCTCCAGGGAGTTACAATATAATGGTCAAAGCACACTTGATATAAAGATGATTCCGGATGACTATGAACTTGACGCTGTAGTCGTGGTTGGTTATGGTACCACAAGGAAGAGTGATCTGACCGGTTCAATAGCCTCTGTAAAGTCTGATGACCTTAAGAATACAAAAGTCGGACTGGTCGGCAATGCACTTCAGGGGATGGCTGCAGGGGTACAGGTTACTCAACCCAGTTCAAAACCTGGTGCTGATGCCTCAATTGTAATACGGGGAAGAGGATCGGTAAATGCTGGCAATGCTCCACTTGTAATAGTTGACGGAATTCCTGCTTCCTTGGGTGATATTGCTGCAGGTGACATCGAATCAATTGAAATCCTGAAAGATGCTTCTTCGGCCTCTATTTATGGCAACAGAGGTTCCAATGGAGTTATCCTTATTACCACAAAAAGCGGCTCCCTTGGAAAAACAAGGGTGTCATTTAATGCCCAGGGAGGCCTTATCAGTATGATGAATAAGATGGACCTGATGAATTCACAACAATATTATGATCTTGTTAATTTGTCCGGGCAAAGCTATACATGGACCACAGCTGAATTACAGCAATTATCGCGTGGAGAAACGACAGACTGGCAAAACGCAGTTACCCAGCCGGGCAATTTCCAGAATTATAACGCATCCTTTTCAGGTGGAAGCGAGAAGTCAACCCATTTCCTTGGGATTGATTATTATGACCATGAAGGTGTTGTGAAGAACTCGTGGTACAACAGGCTGACAGCGCGTTATAATAATGACAGCAAACTCAATGATTGGATAACTCTTGGAGTCAGGTTCAACTTTATGGAATCCAAGATTAAGAATATAAACGAGGAGTCAGATGAGCTCTATGGAACAATGTACAGTGCTGTATCTTCCCAACCCACAGCACCGATTTATGATACGGATGGGGATTATTTTGACGGATTCCTTAATACAAAGGCAAACCCTGTGGCTATAGTTGACCTGTTGGATCGCACTACACAGAGGTCTAATTTCAATGGTTCATTTTTCCTGGAATTTGAACCTGTCAAACACTTGAAAATCAAATCGAATAATTCCGGCCAGTTGGTATACTCACTGACGGATGAGTATGAGGATCCTCGTATGGGACAACACTATTCCCAGGAGGGAGTGGCAAAAATATCAAACGCAAAGAACCGTTACTGGCAGACTGAGAATACCATAACCTATGACAATAAATTCAATGAACATAGAATAAATGTAATGGGTGGGTTCTCAGCTTCGAAAAATGATTATCAGTATTCTTTCGCCCAGGCAAAAGGTGTTGATCCGATAACAAGATACTACAATCTCGGAGGAGGAAGTGATTTCGGCCCGGACGCATCTCATGCCACAGCTTCTACTCTTGCGTCATTCTATGCCCGTGCAAATTATAACTATGGAGAACGTTACCTTTTGACGTTTACAATGAGGGCCGATGGTTCTTCAAAATTTGCACCCAATCACAGGTGGGGATATTTCCCTTCTTTAGCCGCTGCCTGGAGGATTTCGGAGGAGGATTTCATGTCTGATCTCAGAAAGATTAACAACCTTAAGTTGAGGGTCAGCCTTGGGATGCTAGGTAACCAGAACATAGGTGAATATCTTTACTCAGCGTTGGTTTCAAGAGGAGGTGAGAATAACAACTATGTATTTGATGGTAACCTTTATACCGGAGCAACCTACACCTCCATCAGCAATCCAAACCTGACCTGGGAGAAATCCAAACAGCTTGATGTGGCACTTGATTACGGGTTCTTCGGGAATCGGATTGCAGGTACTGTTGAATATTACTTCAAACGTTCAACGGATTTACTCTGGTCGGTGACATTGCCTCTTGAATCCGGCTATCAGTCATCTCTTACCAATGTGGGGGTTCTTGATAACAGGGGCATTGAATTTACAATCAACTCAGTAAATGTCAATTCCAATAATTTTCAATGGATTACCTCATTTAACATCACACATAATAAAAACAATGTAGTCGAGCTTTATGACGGTAAGACCGATATTAATAAAAGCATTTTTGTAGGACATTCATTGGGAGAATTCTATCTGTTGAAAGCCGATGGTATCTGGCAGGTTAGTGAAGCTTCCGAAGCCTCTGTATACAATGCAGAACCTGGTGACAGGAAAATATCGGATCTCAAAGAGGATAATCAGATCAACAGTGATGACAGAGAATTCTGTGGAAGAAGTACTCCTGCCTATTTTGGTGGTTTGACGAATACCTTTAAATACAAAAATATTGACCTTATCGTTTTCATTAATTATGCCGGTGGTTATTACATAAACAACTCCCTGCTCCGCTTCCTTAATTCATACAATACCTGGGGTAATGCGAGTGTTGATTATTATAATAATTACTGGAGGGAGGACCGTCCAACCAATAAATACCCGGCTCCGAGAATTGGAAGTTCCTATTCAAATGGTGATGGGACTGATGCCAACCTTGAGAATGGAGCATACATAAGGATTAAGAATATTGAATTAGGGTATACGCTTCCGCAGAGATGGTCAAACAGTCTTAAAGCATCCAGTATCCGTGGCTTTATCTCAGTTCAGAATCTGTACACCTTTACCAGGTATACTGGTTACGATGTTGAGGCTTCTCAGCAATCCAATGCTTACCCCGGATCAAGGGCAACCCTTGGAGGAATTTCAGTTAACTTTTGAATGTGATTTCAAACAGCTAAAAATATGATTATGAAAAAATTAATATATGTCATAATTAGCATGGCCCTGGTTTTCATAGTGACATCATGTGAAGACTTTCTTCAGGAGAATGCTAAAAGCTCCATAACGCCGGAAAACTCATTCCAGTCAGCAGATGATTGGGATGCAGCACTCATTGCAGCCTATGCAAAACTGCAGGAGGTGACAGGAGAAAAGTTCCCGATTGTATTGGGTGAGTTTGGCACTGATGAGGCACAGCCGTTTGACCTGAGTTGGGCAGCCTATGTTGAACTTATGTATTATACTTATACGGCAGAGCATCCATTTCTTTATAACCATTATGTGTTTTGTTATGAAGGGATAAAGTGTGCCAATATAATCTTAGATATGCCTGAAGATGCTTCGGTTACAAGTGAAGAAAGAACCTCATTGATTGCCCAGGCCAGATTCTTGCGTGGTACATTCTATTTTGAACTGGTCCGCATGTATGGCAGAGTACCATTATGGACATCATCCTCAATCGATAAAAATGAAATCTCAAAACCGCGCAGTGAGTCTGTTGATGAAGTGTATGACCTGATTACAGGTGACATGCAATTTGCAGCCGATAATCTGCCTGAAACATGGACTGCAAATGAGGATAAGGGTCGGGCAACAAGCTATGCAGCCAATGCCCTGTTAGGAAGAATTTACCTGCAGTGGGGTAAATCATCAGAGGCGATAAATGCATTAAACAAGGTAATCGGCAAATTCCATCTCTATAGCAACTATGCCGATATTTTCTCTCCCGAGCACAAAAATGAATACTATGAAAACATTTTTGAAGTTCAATGGAGCCATTCTGGCCACTGGGGTCTTGAGGGCAGCCTGCAATCTTCATATTGGGGTCCGCGGGGCGGTGGCGGCCCGACCGCAGGCGGATTCGGCTGGGGCGGCTTTGGAGCTACCCGGTATCTTTACGATTCATATGAGAATAATGACAAACGCAAAACTGAATTCTTCTGGACAGAATACAAGGGGATAGTTCAGAATCCTCCGGCTATAAAGAAGTATTATGATGCAAATTATGGAAATCAGATTGAAGACGATGATTTGAATTATATATATATCCGGTATGCTGATGTTCTCCTTATGGCTTCCGAAGCCCTGAACAATCTTAACGATGCTTCAGGTAAAAAGTATGACTATCTGAATGAAGTCCGCAGCAGGGCCGGATTGGCAGATATTACTGCAAATGACGGGCTTTCTGTCAGCGCCTTCTCCGATGTGTTGCTGAAAGAAAGGCTACATGAGCTTTGCTGTGAACGTCATCGCCGCTTTGACCTAATTCGTTTTGGGAAACTCAATGATCAGGTCCAGGCAGCGTACCCCGGATTGGGTATCACTATCGGCCCCAATCAGGCTACAGTCTATCCGATTCCGCAGGTCGCGATAGATGCCAATGATGCGATGAAAGGAGATCAGAACAGCGGTTATTGAAATACAGATGAACTGTTTACTGAGAATAATAATTGTTGGTGTCTTAAGTGCATTTTTTCTCACCGGATGTACAGAGAGGGGTGAGGAACCCATCCCGGTTGTTTTGGACACAGAGGTGAAGGGCGATGTGGTTTATGTCACTCCGTTCGAATATGTCAAAGCTTTCCGCAATCCCATGAAGGGATTGCGGGAATACTTTGGCCCGGGGTATGATACAAAGCGTTCCGGATATCCGCTGCCATATGGATCAATCATTAAAGAGTACATGCAGTGGAATATGATGGAAAATATTGAAACTGATGGCGTTGATAAGGTAATTCAATATAGCAACCACCGCTGGGAGGGAGTCGAAGACATAAATATGAAAGTTATTCCCAGGCCTTTTATCGTCTGGATGGAAGAGTATGAGGGCGGGTATCCGAAAAACACCTATACTGATAATCCTGATGATTTGAACGGATGGCATTGGCCCAGTGATTTTCCTGCCGAGGTGCGCTCTGATAACAATGACACCCCGAGCACCGGGGGTTATTTTGATCCCAATTTTGCAGAGCGTATGCAAAAGCTTGTAAAGAAGCTTGGTGAGGCATGGGATAATGACCCACGGGTTGCTTATGTGGAAATGGGGCTGATCGGCGAATGGGGGGAACACCACGATCCCTGCATTTCAACATTCTGGAAACCAATTTATCAACCATATCACGTTGATAACAGAACCTGGGTCCCGGGTATCGAAAAAGTCCTGGGTGATGCTTTTAAGGAAGCTTTCAAAAATAAAAAGGTCATGGTTCGCTATGCTTATGATTTTCAGGATTATCAGTTTGGTAACTATTGGGACTCTTTTGCTATTGACGAGGAAACGGAAAGGGGTTATAATTCAATACTCAGGTATAATCCCGACAGATGGAAAACGCAACCGATGGGAGGTGAGATTACCTGGGGATGGGGAAGCCTGTACAGCGCTGGATACAGAAGCTTTGAAGATTGTGTTGCAAATGAAGGGACAAGAAATCTTATAATAAACCAGATCAGGACACTGCATACCAACCATCTTGGCGGGATTACCTGGGCCGATTTTTCCAAAAAGGAATTTATAAACAACGTTTCTCAGATTCAGAAAATCCTTGGGTATCATTTTGTTCTTAAATCATTCAATTATGAAAAGAAAATAGTCCCGGGTGTCCCGTTCGAGGTTTCGTTCAGCGTCGTCAATACAGGGTCGTCTCCGTTTTATTATAACTGGCCTGTCGAGATTTCACTTCTTGATGCCACAACCCATAAGCCGGTCTGGTCAACAATCCTTTCTGATGTGAATATAACCGGTTGGATGCCCGGCGATAAATGGAATCCCTCTCTGAAAGCTTATGAGGAAGAGGCAGAGACCTTTACAGTTACAAGGAAGTTAACAGTTGATTCCGGTATTGGTAATGGAAAATATATTGTCTCCATCGCTATTCTTGACCCGGCGGGAATGCTTCCTTCAATTCGTTTTGCCACCAGGAATTATTTCCAGGGAGGAAGGCATCCTATGGGTTACATAGGCGTCGGACAGGAATTGGATGAATATCGCCTCGACTCAAAGCTGTTTGATGATATCGTAAACGACGTAACACTTAAATACGTGATTTCCAGTAAATGAAGAATCCGTTTATTTTATGGATCCTGGTACTTGCTCTTATTCCCGAACCAGGTGTTCTGGGGCAGTACAGCGTTTCTGTTTCAAAGGAAGGCGTGTCCGTTTCACTTGAAGAGTATAATAGCGCCTTTCGAAATCCGATGAAAGGTTTCAGGGAGTTTTTCAGTCCCGGAGTGGATAAAATGCGGGAGGAATATCCATTTCCCTACGGAACCATGGTAAAGGAATACATGCAATGGAATATGCTTGAAAACACCGCTTCGGATGGGGTTGAAAAGATAGTTGATTACAGCAACCACCGCTGGGAAGGAGTTGAAGACGTCAATATGAAGGTTATTCCAAGGGTGTATGTCGTCTGGGTTGAACCATGGCATGGGGGAAGAGACAAAGATCCGGATAATCCTGACGATATGAACGGATCTCACTGGCCTTCGGATATGCTTCCTGAATATGACTCGCCATACAAACAAATTCCCGGGTCAGTGGGAGCAATGGTTGATCCTGAAGATATTTCAACACCAATCAAAGGCGGGTATTTTGCTCCTGAGTTCCCCGAAAGGGTAAGTAACCTGGTCAGAAAAATTGGAGAGGCATGGGACAATGACCCGCGGGTTGCGTATGTCGAAATGGGAATAATAGGTGAATGGGGCGAGCATCATGATCCCGATATTTCAACCTACTGGCCTCCTCATGATGAACCGGTTCATGTTGCCGGCAGGACATGGCTGCCCGGCATCGAAAAAGTTCTTGGAGATGCATTTACGGAAGCATTTAAAAACAAGAAGGTCATGGTCCGCTATGCATATGAGTTCAGGGACTATCAATTCGGCATATATTGGGATTCATGGTCAATAGACCAGGAGATCGACAGGGGATATAATGAAATGCTCAAGCTTGCCGACAGGTGGAAAACACAGCCGATCGGAGGTGAGATTACGTGGAACTGGGGAAGCCTGGGTCTCAAAGGATTCAAAAGCTTTGAGGATTGTGTTAAGGATGATTCCACAAGACAATTGGTTATTGAGCAAATCAGGAATTTGCACTGTAACCACCTGGGAGGAATAACATGGGCTGATTTCAATGACCCCGGTTTTATTCCTCATGCTGATTTGCTTCAGAGATCATTGGGGTACAGGTTTGTTTTATCATCCTTTGACTATCCGGGGCAGGTTGATTGTGGTGAGTCTTTTAATATTGGTTTTCAGCTGACCAATCAGGGTTCATCGCCATTTTATTATGACTGGCCTGTGGAAATAAGTCTGCTTGACAGCAAAACCCACGAAAAGGTCTGGGGTAAAGTCCTGGAGAAGGTCAAAATCTCACAATGGATGCCCGGTGAGAATTGGAGCGTAACTGAAAACCGGTATCTGGAGGGGCCTCCTGTTTATAACATTAGTGAATCCCTGGAGATCAGCGCAAACGTTAAACCAGGGAAATATATTATAGCTGTTTCCATCCTGGATCCTGCCGGTATGGCTCCCTCACTGCGCTTTGCCAATACAAACTATTTTGAAGGAGGCGTCCATCCTGTAGGGTTTATCGGCGTAGGACGCAGGATAAAAAACTTTACGCTTGATCCCTCCATGTTCTATGACATCCAAAGTGACAAGTCTCTGAAGTATTCAATTAAAAAATAAGACATGACGTTTAGAACAATAGTCCTTTCAGTAGCCTGTGTTGTGCTTTTTACTTTCTGTGGCAGGCAGGGCAAGTCGTCAGAGAAATCTGCTGCACCTCAGTCAGTAACAGAACCCGTCAGGGTCATTTTTGACACCGATCTCGGGAATGATATTGATGATGTCCTCGCTTTGCAGATGATTCTGAATTATCACAGGAGAGGTGAAATGAATTTACTGGGGATAAGCATCAGCAAGGCAAATCCTCTTGCAATAGAATATATCGACGGTTTCTGCAACTTTAACTCTTTGCCGGATATAAATTTAGGGTATGTATATAACGGGGCCACCCCGGAAGAGGGAAATTACCTGAGGCCGACACTGGATGCAACATATGCCGGTGAAAAAGTCCTCAATCCGAAGCGGTCCCTGGCTGACAGCATAACGGTTGCATTTAAGATGATCAGAAAGATTCTGTCGGAACAACCTGATAGTTCCGTTGTGTTGGTTGTTGTCGGACCTGAAACCAATATTTGCCGGCTGATTGAATCTGAAGCTGACGAATACAGCATGTTAAGCGGAATCGATCTGATGAAGCAAAAGGTAAAACTCGTTTCTGTCATGGGGGGCAATTACGGCAACGAGCCGTTCCCTGAATGGAACATTATAACAGACCTGAAATCAGCACAGGTTATGTTCTCCCAGTGCCCGGTTCCGGTAATTGCCAGTGGTTTCGAAATAGGAATTGCAGTGCCATATCCAAACAAAAGTATAGAGGAAGACTTTCCCGATAAGGTAAAGAATCCATTGTGTATTTCCTATTCAAAATGGGGAGAAATGCCATATGACAGACCTACCTGGGACCTGACCTCAGTACTTATTGTGGCTGAACCTGAAAAGGAGTACTTCCGGCTATCACCTAAGGGAAAAATTTCTATTGATGAAAAAGGAAACAGCATATTTTCTCCGGATGAGAGTGGAATGCATCACTTCCTGGTTCTCGATGACTCAAATAAGGAATTAATTACATCCTCACTTGTTAACGCTGTCACTGACAGATAGACAGCCGTGACGAAGGTTAGAAGTATTTATTCAATGCCAGGGGATTATAAGTCAAAATTGGGGTTGCTGGTTTTATGCCTTTTGCCTTTTGCCTTTGCACAGGGTTCTTCTATCGATGGCAAAAAGCCTGTGATAGTCATTACTGATTTATACTCCCCTGCCCAGGACGTGGGAGACAATCTGGATCTGATTAACGCCTACATACTGCCGGGGATAGAATTAAAGGCTGTTCTGCTGGATTGCCATAATGAATTCAGGAAGAAGATTGCAACGAACGCCGGCAAGGGATTATACAGGGATGAAGACGGCCCCCGTGACCCTGGTTACTCTGCAATTGAACAGCTTAATTATATTTTCAAACGTAATGTTCCTTACGGAGTGGGCCCTTTCTCTCCTATGAAATGTAAAAATGATAAAATGGAATACATTTCAGACTATGAAACCAAGGGACTCGACCTCCTGAAAGAAATCCTTGAGCAATCACCGGAGCCTGTTACACTGGTTTCATTCGGTTCTTTAAGGATTCTCGCGGTGGCTAACAACAGATACCATGATCTGTTGAAAAGCAAAGTTAAAGAGATACATATTTCGGCAGGTACAAGTAATAATCATCACGGTTTTCTTGAATGGAATGTGGCCCTTGATACAATCGCATTTGTATCGGTGATGGAGTCAGACCTGCCGGTTAATATATATCCTTGCGCAGCAGGGGAGGTAAAAAAGGAAGATGAATCGAAGTTCAATGCCTTTGTAAAAGATAACAGTAATACCTTTTACCTTCTGTCAAGCCTGAGTTTTGTCAATTCATACCCTGACAAACTGAAGAACTACATACAATATGCTCTGGACAGGGAGATAAAGGCCGGATATCTGGCAATTCTTGACAGTGCATTCGCTGCAGACAAATCAATCTTCGACCGGCCACATCGCACGTGGGAGACTGCGATATGGATGCAGGTTGCAGGGCTTAAGCTGACTGAACGAAGTAATGGAGAGTATTCAATAATGCCCGGATGGCAGGTAAACAGTGATGATGTCATTTTGAAAGAGAATCTGCGCCCTTGTACTTTGAAGGTGAAGGAGTCCGGGTTGTTTACTTATGAATTTTGTGAAAAAGGAAACTTCCATCTCTATGAAAGAGAGGATGCGGAAAAATACGAAGTGTGGATGAATAAGGCATTGCCACAATTTTACATTGAACTGACAAACAAAATATTAAAAGACTAGACTGAGGTTGGTATCATGAAATACTTTTTAGAAATCCTTATACTGTGCATAACGGTTCTTCCTGGTTACTCACAAAATCAGGTCCTGGTTTCTCCGGATGGTAAAAACACAGTCGGGATTTTTACTGATGGAGATTTATCCTACTCAGTAAAGCACAATGACGTGACAATTCTTGAAAGATCCCCTTTATCGATGAAAGTGGGGGAAGCAAACTGGGGAATAAGTTCAAAAGTTCTGAGGGTTGACAGACAGTTCATAAATGACACAATTGTATACACTGTTCCCCGAAAGTATAAAACGGCATCAGATCAATATAATAAGTTGATCCTGACATATAAAGATTTCCGGGTGGAATTCAGAGCCTATAATGATGGAATTGCATATCGCTTTTCAGGAAGGAAGAACCTGGTCAAACCGGTTTACAGGGAAACTGTCTGTTATAACTTTCCGGAGAATTATGAAACATATACTTTACTTACTGATAAGCTGCAGAACTGGTTTGAAGAAGATTACACAATCAAAACAATTGAAGAATTACCTGATGACAGGCTTTCCATCACACCGGTAATGGTTCGTGCCGGGTCATGTAAGATATTATTGGCTGAGGCCGACCTTGTTAATTATCCGGGTATGTATCTGCAACCGGCAGGTAAATCATTTAAGGGTCTCTTTGCATATTATCCCTTAAATGAAGAACTCCTGGAAGATGGCAATAAATTATATGCTGCCGAGAGGGAAAACTTCCTGGTGGAAACAAACCTGAACAGGAGTTTCCCCTGGAGAGTGATGGGGATTTTTGAGAAAGACTCAGACATTCTGTCAAGCGACCTGCTTTACGTATTGTCTGATGAGAAATCTCCGGGCGTTGATTTTTCCTGGGTAAAACCCGGTAAAGTATTGTGGGACTGGTGGAACGATCGCAACATATATAATGTCAGCTTTGTTTCAGGAATCAACACCGAAACATATGATTATTTAATTGATTATGCCGCCCGGTACGGAATTGAATATATACTTATTGATGAAGGCTGGTCGGCACGGGATAATCTGCTCGAATTAAATCCGGAAGTTGACATCCCGGCGATCTGTAAACACGCTCAGGAGAAGGGAGTAGGGGTAATTTTATGGGCGAAGTGGATAAATGTCGACAGGCAGATGGAACAGGCTTTTGACACTTTTGGGAAATGGGGTGTAAAAGGTGTAAAAATTGACTTCATGGATCGGAACGATGCCCGGATGGTCAATTTCCTGCACCAGGTGGCTCAAAAATCGGCTGAACATCATCTGCTTGTTGACTTCCACGGAGTGTATCCATGTCTCGGAATTACAAGGAGATATCCCAATGTAATGACTTATGAAGGAGTCATAGGATTGGAATATAATAAGTGGAGCACTCGTGCAACTGTCACGCACGATCTTATTATTCCCTATCTCAGGATGTGGGCAGGGCCAATGGATTATACGCCGGGAGCCATGTTAAATGCCCAGGCTGAAACCTTTCATGCAAACCATAAAGAGCCTGGTAGCCAGGGAACCCGCAGCCATCAGGTTGCAATGTATATAGTTTATGAAAGTCCGCTTCAGATGCTGTCTGACAGTCCGACTAAATATGAGGAGAATACACCAAGTTTTGAATTTATAAACAGGATTCCGACCACATGGGACGAAACCATACCACTGGAGGGGAAAATAGGAGAATACCTTGTGGTGGCCCGCAGGTCAGGCAAAACCTGGTATGTGGGAGGGCTTAACGGAGATGAGCCTCGCGAACTGAAGGTTAAGCTACCACCTGCAATAAATGATCATAAATCCATTATAATCCATGCTGATGGCGAAAATGCCTTTAAAGAGGGCAAGGATTTCAGGCTTTATGATGAGACTGCAGATAAAGACGGCACATTAACCATAAAAATGGCAAAGGGTGGTGGATTTGCCGCAATTATTGAGTGAAACAGATACGTTGAGACGAATATTATTGATAAAAGTATTAACATGAATAAAATTCTGATAGTAGGAAGTTCAAATACAGATCTGGTCGTAAGGTTGGATCGGTTTCCGGTGGCAGGTGAAACAGTTGAGGGGAAAAGTTTTTTACAGGCAATGGGAGGCAAAGGTGCAAACCAGGCATTGGCCGCTCACAAGCTGGGAGGAGACGTCAAATTCATTACCTGCCTCGGGAATGATGCAAATGGTGAAAACACTTTGAAATACTATCAAAAACAGGGTTTGAATGCAGATTCCTCATTCATTATTGACGACAGTCCCTCTGGTACTGCCCAGATCTGGGTTGATGATAACGGGGAGAACTGCATAGTTATAATAGCTGGCGCCAACAAAAAACTCACTCCTGACAACCTGATTAAAAGGAAGGAGGAGATTGTCAGTTCAGATATCGTCCTTATGCAGATGGAAATTCCGTATGAAACAGTAAGAACCTTATGTCAGGTGGCTTCCGGTGCAGGTAAGACGGTAATACTGAATGCAGCTCCTGCCTGCAGATTGGAGGCGGATATCCTTAACTTTGTAGATATATTGGTTGTAAACGAAACAGAGGCCGAATTCATAGCAGGAGAAAAGATTGACAAACTGGGTGAGGATGCAATAATTTCAAGGTTGCTGGGGCTTGGGGTAAAATCTGTTGTGCTGACTTTAGGCAAGAGAGGGTGCATAATGAAAGACCAAAATCATCATTTTGTCATACAATCCTTTGAAGTAAATACGGTTGATACTACTGGTGCCGGAGACACATTCTGCGGTGCTCTGGCAGCTCAGCTTGGCCGTGGTAACAGTTGGGAGCAATCATTGATTTTTGCCACGGCTGCTTCTGCAATCTGTGTTACAAGATTGGGAGCACAGCCTTCAATACCAACCGAAAAAGAGGTCAATGAGTTTTTGCAGGAAAGACATCATGCCATGAAGAACTTTGCACGATAAATTATGTAACAAAATATAAAGCAATCTTTTACAAAATTGAAAAGACATGTACATAGTATCTAGTTATCCTTTTGCGATTCTTCTGTGTTTCATTACAATGCTCTGCTGGGGCTCATGGGGAAATACACAGAAACTGGCCGGAAAGACCTGGCGATATGAGTTGTTCTATTGGGATTATGTAATCGGGGTATTACTGTTCTCACTGATAAATGCATTTACACTGGGAAGTATTGGAGCAGCAGGCAGGAGCTTCATACCTGATCTTATGCAGGCTGACATCTCAAATATCGGGAGTGCATTTCTTGGTGGTGTAATATTTAATCTTGCCAATATCCTGTTATCTGCTGCAATTGCAGTTGCCGGAATGTCAGTGGCTTTCCCTGTCGGGATTGGATTAGCCCTGGTGCTGGGTGTAATTATTAATTACATCGGTTCGCAAAAGGGCGATCCTCTATTCCTGTTTTTGGGTGTAGGGCTGGTTACACTGGCTATAATAGTAAATGCTCTTGCATATAAGAAAACAGCATCCGGAGATCAGAAAGTAACGAGTAAAGGCATTATAATTTCAATCCTGGCAGGATTATTAATGTCATTTTTCTACCGGTTTGTTGCCGCTTCCATGGATCTCGAAAATTTTGAGTCGCCGGCCGTGGGGATGATGACGCCTTATACTGCCGCTGTAATCTTTGCAATAGGTGTTTTCTTAAGCAATTTTATTTTCAATACAATTGCGATGAAGAAGCCGATAAGTGGTGAACCGACCAATTATAAGGCTTATTTCAGCGGGAAGTTTTCCATCCACCTTGTTGGTATACTGGGAGGGATTATATGGGGTATCGGAAATTCCTTCAATCTTGTTGCTGCCGGTAAAGCCGGAGCTGCCATATCCTATGGACTGGGGCAGGGAGCTACTCTTGTCGCTGCTCTGTGGGGCGTATTTATCTGGAAGGAATTCAAAAATTCTCCTAAAGGGACAAATTCAAAGCTCGCGGTAATGTTTATCCTTTTCCTGCTGGGTATTTTTTCAATCATTTATGCCGGTCAATAATCACAGGGCATACCAGGTCAGCCCTTCCATATAAACAAAAAAGCCGCATTGTTGTGCGGCTTCCTGTTGCTCCGTCAGGGCTCGAACCTGAACTTTTCTGATCCAGAGTCAGACGTGTTGCCAATTACACCACGGAGCACTGTTTTGAGCCTGCAAATATAAAAAATTTTCAACTTATTCAGTCTCTGCAACCAATTTTAAAACATCTACAGCTTGATAAAACAAAGTGCACCGGCATGAACCGGTGCACTTTTACACGTTATAAACAGATCACTTATTGCGGCAATGTATAATAAACAGTCAGCCTCGGCCTCATACCGGCTGTACTGTAATCACTTGAGACAAAGCGGAATCCCGGCGTCCACTCATCGGGCCACAGCCTGAACATCATCCCGTAACCTGGCATATCTGAAACATCGGTGTAAGGATCAGATACATAGAGACTGGTTACATCCACATTTATCATATTGGTATTACGGTTAAACGGAGAGAGGTAAACCTGGCCTCGTTCAGTGGTCGATGGCCGGATGTCCCATGTCACCTTGTGCTCCTCCCAGGGTTGGGTTATCTTCTGCAGTACAGCCCCCCGCCAACTGTATTCAGATGACCCGGCAGGATAGAAGATTGTGCTGTCCCATGGCAGGGGAAGATCATACCAGATGGTAAGCATCACCTTCCTGATTGTGGCAGACTTGGGAAGGGCATTCATGTCAAAGGCAATAAGGCTCTCATTTGAACGCATCACGGTAAGCACCGGCTCAGAGATGTATGTTGCCTCAAAGTACTTATTGTCTCCGAAGTTAACTGCCGGCTGTAGGTTTGAGACAACGGCATCCTTGCCATCCTCCGGACCTGGCTGAAGAACAAGAACCTTCCACCGGTTGCTGTCCCACGGGATTTTCAGCTTCAGCGGATTGTCCTTCGTGGTGGCCATCAGCTCCGATGCCCTGACAGTAAATGTCTGTGACATGTAACCTTCCTTTTCCAGGAGGAGAGTATAGTAAGAATGGCCTCCCCTGATTACAAGATGGTTTATTGTAGGTTCAAGGCTGAACCTGTAATGCCAGCCGTCGCCTGCAAAGACAGTCAGGTCAGCCTCCGTGGGCGGCTGCACCGGAGTCATGCTGAGCGGGTTGTCAATTACACAAACGACAAAAAACTCCAGTGGTTTGATTATCGGCCCCCCGAAACTGACATATCCGAAATCGCCCGGCGTATGTTCCCCCACCGCCAGCAACTCAGGTCGCACAATAGTGGCAACACCTCCTGCGATCCTGAAACTGACAGGGAGAGGATCCTTTACCAGGTAAGCCAGAGGCGATCCATCAAGAGGCGTGGCCGCGATGACTTCCCCGGCAGGATCGATCAGCATAAACTCAGTCAGGCGGTAGTTTCCCGCTTCCATTTCGAGTTCCTCGCTGATATATGAGGAACCGAAAAGGTAAACAGGCACCATTTCCCCTGTCAGAACCGGGTTGCCGTCAGAGTCTTCAACAGATACCATAAGATGGTACGATACCAGATCGTCATCAGTCCATGCTGATTTCAACTGGCTGAATTCGTCAATCGACGAGACAGAAAATTTGGCTGTTCCCTTGCTTGAGTCGGAGTTTTTTTCACAGGAAGAAAATGCAAACACCACAAGCAGGATCAATGAAAATGATCTGATAAATGTCTTCATTTTTCTTCGGTTTAAGTTGAAAAAAACCTAAGCAATTATCCAGATTACGAGCAAAAGGCATACCAAAAGGCTGCCTGGCTTTCACCTTTTTGACGAATTATTTACAAAATGCAGGGCAGTTTTGGCAGGTTAATTGTAGCTTTGAAGTTTATGTTCCTGAAAATAAAAAGTCTATGAAAAGAATGAGAATGTTTTTAGCTGTTGTCTGCGCATTTGTTGCGGTTTTTCCGGCAGCGTCGCAGAAACTTGAAACCGACAATCTCGAGAATCTTGTGTTTCCCCGTTTCCAGGAGTCAGTTGTCAAACTGAAGAATGGCCAGTCATACAAGGCGGTGCTGAATTACGAGAAGACCGAACGACAAATGGTTGTGCTGAGAAACAACCAGCTGTACCTCTTCAGGGATCACCACGCTGTCGATACAATCCATATGGCTGAGCGGATCTTCGTGCCGGCTGAAACCGGATTTTACGAGTTGCTTGTCAACGGACCCGCAGCGCTTTTTGTCAATCACAGGGCCACCCTTGACAATACAGGAGCCACCCTGGCCTACGGATCAAAAACCACAACGGCCGGCGTCACACATATCAATAAAATATTCTCTAATGACGGCGCCATCAATCTCAGGATTCCGGAGAACTTCAAGGTGGTTGACGACTCTGACTTTCTCATAAGGGTCGACGGCAAGACCGAAAAGATTCTGAACAGGAAACAGTTTCTGAAGCTGTTCCCGGCAAAAGCCGGTGAGCTCGAGGATTATATAAGCAGCAACAAAACCGATTTCAAATCGGAAAAAGACCTGGTCAGCCTGGTCGAATTCTGCAACTCGGTCAGCCGGTGACGGATTAATTCCGACCAGAGCAGTGATTACTTATTAATCTTCTGCCAGGTATCCTTAAGTCCTACCGTACGGTTGAAGACCAGCCTGCCGGGACGGCTGTCATAATCGACACAGAAATATCCTATCCTCTGGAACTGGAACTTGTCAAGCGGTTTTACGTCAGCCAGGGAGGGTTCAACCTTGCATCCCTGCACTATCGTCAGTGAGTCCGGGTTGAGGAACTCACGCGGATCGATATCCTTATGTCCTGACGGATCTTCATCACTGAAGAGCCTGTCATAGAGTCTTACCTCTGCATCAAGTGAATGTGCGCCTGACACCCAGTGAAGGGTTCCCTTTACTTTGCGGTCGGCCTGCGGTCCTCCGCTGCGGGTTTCGGGATCATACGTGCAGTGAACCTCGGTAACCTCACCGGCATTGTTTTTCACGAGTCCGGTGCATTTAACAATGTAAGCTCCTTTCAGCCGAACCTCCTGACCCGGTGCCAGGCGGAAGAACTTGTGGGGAGGATTCTCCATGAAGTCATCCTTCTCTATGAAGATCTCCCTGCTGAAAGGAACCAGTCGTTTGCCATGTGTCACATCCTCCGGGTTGTTTTCTATCTCCATCTGCTCAACCTGGTTCTCAGGGTAGTTGGTTATGATAACTTTCAAAGGCCTGAGTACCCCGAATACTCGTGGTGCACGCTTGTTCAGATCTTCCCGGATTGCATATTCCAGGAGTGAGACATCATTGATGGCTTCAACCTTGGTGTAGCCAATCAGTTCCACAAAACGCCTGACCGACTCCGGGGTATAGCCTCTCCGGCGCAGTCCGCAAAGGGTAGGCATGCGCGGATCATCCCATCCGCTGACCACTCCGTCCTTCACAAGTTCGAGGAGCTTGCGCTTGCTCATGACCGTAAAGGTGAGGTTGAGCCGGTTGAACTCAATCTGCCGGGGCCTGTAATCGTTCGTTTTAAGCTGATCAATGAACCAGTCGTAAAGTGGCCTGTGAACCTCAAACTCAAGCGTGCACAGCGAGTGGGTGATGCCCTCGAAATAGTCACTCTGCCCGTGGGCGAAGTCATACATCGGGTAAACCTTCCATGTTGTACCTGTGCGGTGATGAGGAGTCTTGAGTATCCGGTAGATTATCGGGTCACGCATGTGCATGTTAGGCGATGCCATGTCAATCCTGGCTCTCAGCACCCTGCTTCCCTCCCCGAATTCGCCCTCGTTCATACGGTAGAAAAGGTCGAGATTCTCCTCCACGCTGCGGTTGCGGTAGGGGCTTTCAGCACCCGGCTGGGTGGGAGTGCCCTTCTGTTCCGATATGGTCTCCGCACTCTGGTCGTCAACATAAGCAAGGTCACGCTTTATAAGAGAAACGGCAAAATCCCACAGCTTCCCGAAATAGTCCGAGGCATAGAATTCACGGTCTTCCCATGTAAACCCCAGCCACTGAATATCTTCCTTTATCGAATCGACGTACTCCACATCCTCTTTCGTTGGGTTGGTGTCGTCAAACCGGAGGTTGCACTTTCCTCCATATTTTTCGGCCATGCCGAAGTCGAGACATATTGCCTTTGCATGCCCGATATGCAGGTAACCGTTCGGCTCAGGCGGGAACCGGGTATGGATACGGCCGCCGTTTTTACCCTCACTCAGGTCCTTCTCGATGGCCTGCTCGATAAAGTGCTGTGAATCAGGTTTGACTATCTCTTCAGACTCTTTCATTTGCTTTACTGATGAACCGTACAAAAATATACTGAATTGGGGCACGAAAATCATCCCCGGATCTTTTTTAAAAAAGCTGCTGATCAGCAGGTGCAACCGTTGACTTCAGGAGAAGCTGTCCGTTTTTTGTCTGACCGCAGGTTCAGCCGGTGACTGCGTAATCAGCCCTGCCTGTTACCTCGAAACCTCCACACTCACCCGGCCAATCCTGCCGCCCATCACGGGATTGAGCTTGGAAACCCTGACTGTGGCCTTGCGGATACCCGAAAGCTCGACATACAGGGCATCAAGTACACGCGTTGCAATATGCTCAAGGAGGCTGGAGGTTTTCTCCATCTCCCTCTTGATTATCAGGTATGCCGTCTGGTAATTCAGCGTGTCACGCAGCTCATCACTTTTACCTGCTCTGTCAGTATCAGTCTCAATGGATACGTCAACCATGAAATGGCTTCCTACAATCTGTTCCTCCTGATAGTGCCCGTGAAAGGCATAAAACTCCATATCCTCAATCCTGATCACTCCCATGGCCTGTTGTGGTTTTTATTTAACTGATAATAAATGAGATGCAGCTTATCAGATTCTTTTATCAAAAATAAGCTACAAAATATATGGTTTATAATATAAAGTAGTTTATATTTGTAGTGTATTATTTGTTCAATTACGAACGTAAAATTAGTAAAAGCCATGGAAAATGAGGAAAAATTGATGACTGGTGAGGAGAGTCTCAGGGTCATCACGGAAATGATCAACAAGACGAGAGTCAGCGTTACGCAGGCGAGTTTTCACCTGTTGTTATGGGGCTGGCTTATATTTGCGTGCAGTCTGTCTGAGTTCCTGCTCTGGAAGTATGCCGGGTGGGCGAACTCCTGGTATGTATGGTTTGCAGTAATTGCAGGAGTGCTCATCTCTTTCATCTACGGTTTTGCTAAGGGGAAGAGGGAAAGAATATTTACCTACGGAACCAGGATTTATGTATGGACATGGATTGCCTTCCTGGTGGCTTCAGTGGTTTTCTTCATTGTTTTTCCGATTGAAACTGGAAGCGTTGGCAAGTACATGTTGCTTATTGCAGCCATTCCTTTGCTGATATCCGGCGTGATACTCAATTTCAGGCCGATGATGTGGGGCGCTGTTGCATTCTGGATCCTTGCCCTTGTTGCCCATTTCGGCGGTGACACCCTGTCTGGTCTTGCGATGCCTGCAGCGATGGTTATCGGGTACCTGGTACCGGGTTATTTATTAAGAAAGAGGGGCAGCCATGACATCGTTCAGGGAGCTTGATCCGCTGCTGCATTCGCAGCTGAGGCTGGCGATAATGTCGATACTGATCAGTGTCGACAGCGCTGATTTCATCTATCTGAGGGAGAAGACCGGAGCGACAGCGGGCAATCTCAGCGTGCAGATAGGAAAGCTGAAAGAGGCGGGTTATATTTCTGTAAGCAAAAGCTTCGGCGAGAGCTATCCGCAGACGATGTGCCGGATCACAGAACTGGGGAGGCAGAAGTTCGCGGAATATGTTGCGGCGTTGGGAGATTACCTCAGGCCGGAGGCGTGAGGTACAGTCGGCAGTTGGCAGTACCAGTCGGTAGTACTGTCAATGCTGTAACTGCTGACTGCTGACTGCTGATTGCCGACTTCACTACTGCCTATTGCCTATTGCCTAATGCCTGCCTGAGAATCCCAGGCCAGGTTCCGGGCCTATGGTCCACGAGGGAGCCTTGTAAACGGGTCCGCCGCTGACAGGACATTCAGAAATATCAAATGAGGGGTCAAGGTCAATGTATTCAAAACCTCCCACACCGGCGGCGAAATGAACCGCACACCCGAGAGCCAGGTTGGTCTCAACCATGCAGCCAATCATGAGTTTGAGGTTGGCGCTGCGTGCTATGGCAGCTATGTCAAGTGACTCAATTATGCATGATTTCATGAGCTTGATGTTTATGGCATCAGCGCACCCGGTACGCACGATATCGATGGCATCGGCACGGGTGAATACCGACTCGTCAGCACCTACAAGGATTTCGGTGTTGTCACGCACATACTTCATCCCGGCAAGATCATTTTTGTGAACCGGCTGCTCGAACATCACAGGGTATATACCGTGATTCACAACCTCATTGATGAAGCGAAGCGCCGTTTTCGGCGAATACCCCTGGTTGGCGTCTATCAGAATTCCGCAGCCGGGTGCTCCGTCCCTTATGGCCAGCACCCTGTCGACATCGTCCTTCAGGCTGACTCCCACTTTTGTCTTTATCACCCTGAATCCCTCTGCAGCCAGATGAACAGCCTCCTTCTTTGCCTGTTCTGCGGGAACAATTGCGATTGTGTAATCGGTCTCCACCCTGTTATCCGTTCCCCCAAGGAACCGGTAGAAGGGGATATTCAGTGTTTTTGTATAAGCATCGAGCAGTGCCATTTCAATGGCGCACCTGGCCGTCGCCTGAGCCCAGAAAGCACTCTTCAGCGTGTAAGCGACTGACCTGTAGTTCCTGATATCCTGGCCGACGATGAATTCGCGGCAGCTGTTCAGGGTGCCCAGGATTGTCTGCTGGTTCTCTCCGCTTATAGTCATTATGGGTGCGGCCTCGCCATAGCCTTCGATGCCATTTTCAAGCACTATCCTGATGAAGGCATTGTCAAGATGGGTCATGACTCCCAGCGCGATTGGAAACGGCTCCATCTCGATGCTGAGCGGTTCGACGAACATCTTACTGATCTTAAGGCCTTTATTATCTTCCTGTTTCCCGGGATTGACTTCCCCGGCCGGAAATGCCGATGCCCCAAGTGCAGTTGCGGTGGCAAGTCCGCCTGCGGTCAGCCCGCTTTGCCTGATAAATGATCTCCTTGTGGTCATTGCCTGATTGCTTTGATCCACTAATCTACAAATTCAGATCGGATATCCGGCAGGATTCAGGCAATGTTTAATGACACCGATCCCCTAATGCCTCAAATTGTCCATTGCCCCCAGAAGGAATACAAGCGGGGCGTTCCAGTTGATGGCTATCTCATTTGTTGAATAGCTGCATTCGGCATCCGAATAGGATTTAGCGGGGTAGGCAGACCTTTCAACCGGAGGCTGGCAGTCGTTCAACACCACCGTATTGGGTCCTCCCACCAGGAATCCGGGCACCGGCTCCGTCACTCCGTCTGCGCCCGATGGCCTGTGATGGATATGCAACGGCGAAAGGGTTCCGAATCCGGTGACAAAACAATAACCCGTCGGGTTGGTACCAAGCAGCCAGTCCAGGTCGGCCTGCACCGAGGGTAAATACCTGTCACTGCCGGTGAGTTTCATGGCAACGAGCTTGATCATGGCCTGGTTGGCAACATCGGAGGTGCTGCCCCATTCAAACCGGTCGAGGCTTATCCGATACGGGCATTTCTCTGATTTTCCGGCTAGTTCGTCAGCATATGATATAAGCAGCGAGGCGGCTGCTTCCCGCACCTGAGCGAAAGATTCATCCTCGCTCAGCGCCAGTGAGATCAGCCCGAGTGTTTCCGACTGGTTCCATGTCGGTGTCACTGCCCTTATCCCTTCAAGGAATCCCGGGCCGGGAACCTTCACGTGGGCCAGTGCAGTTTCGGCCTGTGCCCAGAAAAGTTCATCAGAAAGATTGCCGTCACCGTAGGCTCCTGTGCTTACATCATCAGGTTGCCTGTAGATCACATCCGGATGTGCAGATGCCCATTTCATCGCCTTGTCCGAGGCCTCCAGGCATATGGAGGCAAGCGCCCTGAGCTCCTCTGACCGGTCATTTGCAAATACACGGTGAGCCATTGCTGTCACGGCTGCAAAGTCAAGGGTGGCGGCAGTGCTTTTCATCACTACATACCTTGGGTCGGTTGCCTCATGCGGCATGATGAAACCGCCGAACTGAAGATTGGTCAGTTTATGGTAAACCCCGCCGTCAGACGGGTCCTGCATTGTCAGGTACCATCTCAGGTTCCAGAGCAGTTCGTCAACCAGATCGGGGATGTTGTTGCCGCTTTCGGGAATATTAAGCTCCAGTCCCCTGCAATAATCAGGGAACATCTTGTAAAACAGAAGCAGGGTGTAATTTGTGATACTGCTGTTTACGATGTACTTGTTATAGTCTCCCGCGTCATACCAACCGCCGGGACTGGATATTACAGTGCCTGCCGGCCTGCCGGCCGAAGCCGCTGAAGCGTGAATGATGACCGCAGTATCAGGATGACCGGCAGGGCGGGCCCATTTGCCGCCCAGTTCCCCGGTGATTTCGATACCGCTGCGGTTGAGGTAGTAAGATCTCATTGCTCCGCGCACTAAATCATTATAAACATCGTCTCCGATATGGAACGGGGCCGAGCAGACATCTGTTCCTGCAAGGCAGATCCTGTAAGTTCCCGGTTCTGAAAAAGCCGAAAAATCTGCCGTGCGTACTGTATCGCCGGAGAGTTCCCAGTACATCGGTTCGCCGGGTTCGGCGCCGTAAACATTACGGCCGGTAGAGACATCAATCAGCTCGAAGATTTCAGCATCAGCCCTCAGCAGAGCCACCTTGGTCGCATCCGGAAGATACCCGGCCTGGTTCACAAGGATGGCATCGGTTGCCGGAGGAGCCTCAAGCCTCGCCCTGATTAGGGCATTGCTCCCGCAACCTGACAGCATGATTGTCGCTGCAGCGACTGGTATTAAAGCAGCTTTTCTGAATATCATGACACTACATTATTATTTTAATGTTATGTTCTGTTCCTTCAGGGAACACAGGCAGGATGCAGGAATCGACCTTTCTGCCGTCAACAGTAATCTCCCATACTCCCTTTGATTTCCTTTCAGGATTGACTACCTCGATATTGTATACCGCACCTCTGAACATGCGTCTGACTGTGAAGCCGCCCCAGCCGGACGGGATGCAGGGATCAACCGTCAGCCCCTCATATTCTGGACGTATGCCCAGAATAAACTGAGTGACAGCGTAGTAGCACCATGCGGCAGTACCGGTTAGCCAGCTGTTTTTCGCTTCACCGGGACGGAAGGCATCCTTGCCTGCTATCATCTGGGAGTAAACGTAAGGCTCTGTTTTGTGCAGGTCACTTATCTCCTCAAGGTAGGCGGGTGTTATCCGGCAGTAATAGTCAAATGCCCGGTGCCCGTTCCCCGTGATGGTCTCGGCAATTATTATCCATGGATTGTTGTGGCAGAATACTCCCGCGTTCTCCTTGTAACCCTCGGGATAGCTGGAGATCTCGCCAAGGTGGAGGAGGTACTTTGTGAAGGCGGGGTTGTTGAGCACTATTCCGTACTCGCAGGCCAGATATTTATTAACTGAGGCAAGCGCCTTCAGAGCCCTGCCATCCTCAAGGCCCATGCCGGCCATGACGCACATACCCTGTGACTCTATGAAGATTTTGCCCTCTTCGTTCTCGCGGCTGCCGACCTTTCTTCCGTAGAAGTCATAAGCCCGGAGGAACCATTCACCATCCCATCCGTGAGCATTGATGGCTTTAACCATGCGTTCAATCTGTACGGAGGCATCATCAGCCATCTGCGTTTCTCCCCTGCGGCGGGCGATTGTGACAAAATCTGCTCCGTACAGCACGAACATAGCGGCTATGAAGACTGATTCTGCCACTCCTCCCTTCTGGTTTTCAGTTGTCTGGAAGCTTTCGTCGGGATTCGAAGAAAAGCAGTTCAGGTTAAGGCAGTCGTTCCAGTCGGCCCGTCCTATGAGCGGCAGGCCATGAGGCCCCAGGTTGCAGACCACGTGCATGAATGAGCGTCGCAGGTGTTCGAACAGGCTCGCCGTATCCTCCTGGTTGTTGTTGAATGGCACCGTTTCGTCAAGGATTGACCAGTCACCTGTCTCCTTAAGGTATGTGGCTACACCGAATATCAGCCACAGCGGATCATCGTTGAAATTACCGCCTATCTCTGCGTTCCCGCGCCTGGTGAGCGGCTGGTACTGGTGGTAGGCGCTGCCGTCAGGCAACTGGGTAGAGGCAATGTCGATAATCCGCTCACGCGCCTCAGGTGCGATCATCTGAACGTATCCCGCCAGATCCTGGTTGGAGTCGCGGAATCCCATCCCGCGTCCAATGCCGGACTCAAAATAGGAAGTGCTGCGCGAAAAATTATAGGTAGCCATGCACTGGTACGGGTTCCAGGTATTGACCATTCTCTCGAGCCTCGGATCAGGGTGGGAGAGGGTCATCACAGAGAGAAGCCTTTTCCAGTACTCCTTCAGGGTGGTGAATGCGGCATCGGCTTTCTCGGCCGTATTATATCTTCCGATCATTGCCTTCGCCCTGGACTTGTTAATCACTCCGGGTGCGACGAATTTTTCTTTGTCCGGATTCTCAACATAGCCCAGAACGAAAATAACCTCCTTCGTTTCACCCGGCTCAAGGCTTATGTCGAGGCAGTGCGATGCCACAGGAGACCACCCGTGAGCAATGCTGTTCCCAGGCCGTCCGGCAAAGACCGTTTCAGGCCGGTCGAAACCGTTGTAAAGGCCGAGGAAGCTTTCGCGGTCAGTGTCGAAGCCTGCCACAGGGCTGTTTACCGAGTGAAAGGCGTAATGGTTGCGGCGCTCACGGTACTCTGTCTTATGGTAAATTACTCCTTCCTCAACCTCCACCTCACCGGTGGAGAAGTTGCGCTGGAAGTTCGTCTGGTCATCATGGGCGTTCCAGAGGCACCATTCCGTGAAGGAGAAGAGACGGAAATGCTTCGGAAGCTTCGCGTTGTTACGCAGCGTTATGCGCTGAACCTCGCAGGTGTCGCCCAGCGGCACAAAAAACAGCATATCGGCACGAAGTCCGTTCTTTTCCGAGCCGATCCTCGTGTATCCCATACCGTGATGACAGGAATAATTTTCCACATCAGCCTTTACCGGTTTCCAGCCCGGAGACCAGACTGTTCCGTTATCATTGATATAGAAATACTTACCTCCGTCATCCGCCGGAACGTTATTGTACCTGTAACGGGTGATACGGCGAAGGCGCGCATCACGGTAGAAGCTGTAACCCCCGGCAGTATTGGATATTATCGAAAAGAAGTCCTTGTTGCCCAGGTAGTTGATCCACGGCCAGGGTGTCATGTAGCTGGTGATGACGTACTCTCTGGCGGTGTCGTCAAAATATCCGTATTTCATTGTCAGGTCAGTCTTGGAGTTTATTCATGTGTCAGTTCATTGCTTGCCGCAGACCGGATGCCGGTCTAATCACCGGTTCAGTCCTTGAGTTTATCCCACCATGTGAATTTCAGGATCACAGTTGTAACGATCATAACCGCGACGGCCACGTAGAACTGTTTCCATTCCCTTATTACAAGAAAAACAGGGAATGCCATCAGGGATAATTGCCAGACGATACCCACAGCAATATTGAACATATCACGCCAGAAATCCCTGTTGGGCCTGAATGACGGATCCTCTGCAGTGACCATTCTCTCGACCGGTTTCCAGAATCCCCAGGGGCGCACCTGCCTGTAGAACCTCTTCAGTGTCTCGTCGTCTTCCTTTCTTGTGAGAAGTGATCCCAGGATGCTTCCGATCAGCGAAATAAGGAAGATAACCGGGAAGGCGTTCATGCTGAAGTTTTCGGTCAGCGGCCAGTTCTGAAGCAGATCAAGGTTCAGCGCAGGCAGAATGAGGGCGGCGGCGATGCCTGAGAGCATGCCCCAGAAGTACCCGTAACCGTTGAACCGCCACCAGTACCATTTCAGGAAGTTGGGAGCGGTATATCCGCCCCACAGTGCTGCGGTTATCCAGAGCACGACATCATTGATTGATTTTACAAGGAAGCCCACCGCTATTCCGATCACCACTATCAGCAAAGAGGCTGCGTAGCTCATTCGCACATATGTCTTCTCGCTTGCATTGGGGTTGACGTACCGTTTGTAGATATCATTTACCAGGTATGCAGGGGCGGCATTCACTGTTGCCGCGAAGTTACTCATGAAGGCCGCAATCAGCCCTGCAAGCAGGAAGCCGAGGAGCCCAACAGGCACATAGGTAGCCAGCACCTCGGGAAGAATGCTCTCGAAGTCGGGGTTGGTGAGTGACCCGGTATAGAGCTTGTCGAAGTTCACAAGGGCGAGGATTGTAAGGCCTGCCACCATGAAGTAACGGGTGGGGTTGAGAACCACGCTAACAAGCGAACTCATCTTGGAGGCCTCCTTTGGATTTTTGGTGGCAAGGATACGCTGCATGTCATAATTGGGTGCAGGTCCTGCTGCCGAAACAAGTATCCCCTTAAACAGCATCATTACAAAGAAGAGTCCGAAGAGCTCATACCCGTCAGTCTTTATCCAGTCATTGAATGAATGCAGCTTCGGCGAAGCCGCAGAGGAAATTGTATTCCAGTCAAGTCCCGTCGTCCGGCCGAACCACATTGTCTTCCACCCTTCGGGGATCACCGAATTGAGCGCGTCAGGGGAGATCTGGCTGATTGCAATGATTCCTACCGCTATGGATGCTATTGTCAGTATCCCGTACTGTATGACTTCGGTGATGACCACGCTGAACATACCGCCTTTGACCACATAGAAAGTGGTAATAGCCATGAGTATCAGGGCGTAGAGGTTGACGTTTACCTGCGGGTGAGTTACAAGATACTCCGGGTTTGAAACGATGGGCGGGAGGAATGCTGACACAAACTTGCCGATCCCCTTGAAGCCGTATGAGAGAAATCCGATAACGCTGACGATTGCAAATATCACCACTATAATATGTGACAGGTTTGCTGCCCTGCCTTCGCCAAAGCGGGTTTTTATCCACTCGGCGCCGGTCATTACGTTTGATCGTCTGAGCCAGGCCGACAGGAAAACCATAAGGACGATCTGGTTGAAGACAGGCCAGAGCCAGGGTATCCAGAGGCTCTTGAGGCCGTAGACTGAGAGCCAGTAGACAAGGAGCATTGTTCCGGCTATGTCAAACATGCCTGATGCGTTGGAGACCCCCAGGAAATACCAGGGAAGGGAGTTGCCACCCAGGAAGTAGGACTGAATATTTCTCGATGCCCTCTTCGAGACCCAGTTTCCGATGAAGATGGTGGCCAGAAGGTACAGGAGCACTATACCCAGGTCAATTATATGCAAGTTCATAGTGGTGGTGGTTGGTTGGGTTAAATATCAGATTATAAATGAAATGCGTCCCTTTCTTGTTTTTTCGTATACCTCCCTGCTGAAAAGGTAATACTGAGCGGGTTTGTGCGGCACTCCCTGCTGTTTCTTTTTCAGCGGGATCACGTAGTGCATCTGCGCAACCTTTTTCCTGAAGTTTCTCTTGTCAAACGATGTCCCCAGGAGAGCTTCGTAGAGTTTCTGAAGCTGTGACAGGGTGAAGTAGTCTGGCAGCAGCTCGAAGGCAATGGGTTCAACCTTAACCTTGCGCTGAAGAGCTTCGAGAGCCTCGTAGAAAAGGTATTTATGGTCAAACGCCATCTCCATGTCTGCTATCATTGAAACAGGGAACCATGAGACATCACGGTCTTTCAGGGTCAGGGTAACCTTTGTATTGTCAATAAGTGCAAGGTAGCCCACGGTGACAATTCGGTCAGCAAAACCCTGGTTGATGTAGTCAAGCCACTTCTTATCCTTGGGTGAGGAGACGCGGTCAAGCTGACCGAATGCTCCGAACTGTTCGAGGAATATGTTGTCAAGCCCTGTCAGTCCTTTCAGTATCCTGGTGGCGGCACTGTCAAGGTCTTCGTCATCGAAGATGTGGTATCCTGCAAGGGTATGGTCACTGATGAGAACCTTACCGCTCTTTTTATCAACCATCTCTCTTTTGACAAGCAGGACATTCAGTTTTTCAAAGTCGAAGCCGAACACCACGCAGTCTACAGAGATGTTGGGAACAATCTTGTGGGATATCATTTTATTATACCAGTGAAGTTATAAAATGACTTAGTGTACAATGTAAGAATTCAAAGATATTTCAAAATTATAGGATAATCAATATGAATGAAAAAAAAGAGCAGGCGAAAATGTCCGGGGGAAAGTTCCGGATATATCTATTAATAATGTATAAGATAGCATTCCGAAATTGTTCCCGGAGGTATTAAAACCTTTAACCAGCCTGTTGCGGGGCGAATAATTCTTATCTTTGTGTATAAAGTACACCAAGAAAAGCCTGTTTTGTGTTTTCAGTTGCAGGACTAATCAAATATTTACAATAAAGAGACAAAAAAGTATCAGTGCTGCGCTGACAAGAATCCTTAACTTTAAAAACCTAAATCTGTACAGCTATGCAAAACAAACTCTTAAGACTAACTTTTCTTATTTGTCTGGCAGCTGTAATGTCAACAACGATGCTCTTCGCGCAGCAGAGAACTGTTACGGGAAAGATAGTTGATGACAGCAATGCTGCACTGCCCGGAGCCTCGGTTGTGGTGAAGGGCACGACGATAGGGACTGCTACTGATCTCAACGGGAATTTCACCCTGCAGGTACCTTCTGATGCCACCACCCTTGTGATCACATTCGTCGGAATGGATACAAAGGAAGTGCCCATCACTGCAGGTCCCATAAATGTCACGATGACGATGTCTGCCGAAGAGGTTGACGCTGTTGTTGTGATTGGTTACGGTACGATCAGGAGATCGGAAGTGACATCTGCAATTGCCTCCGTGAAAACTGAGGAAATACAGGATCTTGTTGTAACCGGTGTTGACCAGGCTCTTCAGGGCAAGGTGGCCGGTCTGCAGGTAATGAACAACAGCGGTCAGCCGGGCGGTGGCGTCTCGGTAAGGGTCAGGGGTATTACCTCTATAAACAGCAATGACCCGCTAATAGTCATTGATGGCGTACCCTTCACCGACAACAATGTTGAGAATACCGGATATGACGGACTGGGAGGCTCTGACGGCCAGACCCAGAACAGTTTCCTTGCCACGCTGAACCCGAATGATATCGAGTCAATTGATGTTCTGAAGGATGCATCGGCACAGGCAATCTACGGATCGCAGGCAGCAAACGGCGTCATACTGATAACCACCAAGAAGGGTAAGGCCGGTGACGGCAAGATCACCTATGACGTCTCCTATGGCATACAGCAGGTGGCACGAACACTTGATGTAATGAACCTCCGCGAGTTCGCCGAGTACCAGAACAGCGTCATTGCCGAACTGGGATCGGGATATACCCCCACTGAGGAATTCGCGGATCCCTCACTGCTGGGTGAAGGAACTGACTGGCAGGATGCAATATTCCGCCAGGGGTACACAATGGATCATCAGCTGGGAATCTCCGGTGGTAAGGAAAATACGAACTATTACTTCTCCGCCGGTTACTTTGATCAGAAGGGCATTCTGATCGGGTCCGACTTCAAGCGCTTTTCAACCCGTTTCAACCTTGACAGCCAGGTCAAGAAGTGGCTGAGGGCCGGTGTCAGCTCCAATATCACAAGGAGCATTCAGAATGTTACCCTCGCAGACGCCGCTGAAAGTACTATCTGGTGGTCAACCCTGCAGAATCCGCTTATCCCGGTCAAAAACCTTGACGGCACATGGGCCGGAAACTACACGGTGGGAGGTTACACCTACACTGCCGACAACCCTGTTGCCACAAGCAGCAGCCGCGGCAACAAGGGGGTCAACAGCCAGATATTCGGAAACATTTATGCTGACATTATCTTCTTCGAAGGATTGTCACTCAGGAACGAATTCTCATATCAGCTGGGGCTTCAGAACAACATGGCATTCCAGTACGAAGCCAACATCGGAACAAGGTCACTGCAGGCACAGCTTTATGACAGCCGCAGCAATTCCTATTATTATGCCGTCAGGAATTACCTGAACTATAACAAGACCTTCGGAAAGCACAAAGTGGCATTCACAGGCGGCCATGAAGCACAGTACTCCTACTGGGAGTCAATGGGAGGCAAGAAGGTTGACCTGCAGAACAATATCCTTGATATGAACGCAGGCGGTACTGACAAGCTGACATGGGACCTGACCGGTGGCAAGGGCGACTGGGCAATGGAGTCATATTTCGTCAGAGGCAACTACACCTTTGATGAACGTTACTCCCTCTCTCTGAGCTACAGAGGCGATGGTTCGGCTAACTTCGGCCCGAACAATAAGTGGGGCTTTTTCCCGGGAGCATCGATAGGGTGGACGGTCACCAACGAGAAATTCGCTGCCAACTGGGCCAACGTCATGAATTACATGAAGATAAGACTCGGTGCAGGTGCCGTGGGTAACCAGAACCTCCCCGGAGGCGCTCCAAACCCGCCTTATACCTCTAACGTCAACTTCTGGCCAGGTCCGGTGGGATTCGGACAGGTTGGCACCGCATCGACCAACTTTATCGCCGGTATTGCAAACCCTGACCTCGGATGGGAATCAGTCATCACCTATAACGGAGGTATTGACTTCGGCTTTTTAAACGGAAGGATAGACTTTACGGTTGATCTCTACAAGAAGATAACCTCCAACATGCTTCTGTTCAGTACGGGTCCTGCCCTGCTGGGTATAGGCGATGCATGGAATGACCTGAAGGCTCCCATTGGAAACGTAGGGCAGATGACAAACACCGGTATTGACATAAGCCTGGTGACACGCAACATCTCAAAGCCCAATTTCTCATGGAACACCTCATTTGTCTTCTCGCACTACAAAAACGTGCTTGACAAGCTGATCAACGAATCATCTTCAATTGACGGCAAGCTCTATTATGACAACTACCTTATAACCCATACCGTTCCCGGTTATGCGGTTGGTACCTTCTGGGGTCTTGTGACTGACGGACTCTTCCGCACAGAAACTGACCTTGCCAACTCCTACCCGCAGTTCGGATCAGCTGTTGCACAGAACGAGACATGGCTTGGCGACATCAGGTACAAGGATGTTCATAAGGACCAGGTAATTGACTCAAAGGACCTTACATTCATCGGCAGCCCGATACCTGACTTCACATTCGGCCTGACCAACACGTTCCGCTACAGGGATCTCGATTTATCCGTCTTCCTCCAGGGGAGCTACGGCGCCGAGATTTTCAATTTCATGAAATGGCAGCTCGAGAGGATGAACAATGTCTACTACAACCAGTCGACTGCTGTTATGGACCGTTACACTGCAACCAACAAGGACGGAGCGCTTCCCAGGTTCACAAATACAAACACCAACAACACGGCCATGTCAGACCGTTATGTTGAAGACGGCTCATTCCTGCGTGTCCAGAACATTACCCTCGGATACAGGCTGCCCAAAACTGTCATCAACAAGGTGATGATGAACAGCCTGAGAGTGTTTGTTACGGTACAGAATCTTCACACCTTCACCAAATATACAGGCTATGATCCTGAGGTTGGTTCTTACAACAACAGCATCAGGCTGATGAACGTGGATGCAGGTCACTACCCCAACCCGCGCACATATATGGGCGGTGTAAGTGTTGAGTTCTAATGACTTTAACAATATGATCATGAAAAACAGATTTATATATTTTATTGTAATACTGGCCGCAACACTTGCATCATGCAGCGAGTCGTTCATCGAGCGCCCATCGCTTTCGGGTGCGACAGTGAGCAACTACTACAACACTGCCGATGAGGTGAGGGCTGCCACGAGTACGATCTATTCGGGACTGGCATGGTCAGGATATGAAGCCCGTGCCCTCGATTGCATAGGAGAGATCCTGTCAGGCAACGAGCACACCTGGAATGGTGATGACACTCCCTTCCAGCAGATGACCGTTTCCGCCACTTCTGTCCGTCTGAGCGATTCATGGAAAGCCTTTTACAAGGTCAACGGCTGGACAAGTGCACTGATGGCTACCCTCGAGCAGAAAAAAGCTGACGGAGGTGATGCTTCAATACTCGATCCGGCGATTGCCGAATGTCATTTCCTGAGAGGCACGGTTTACTTCTACCTTGCACGCATCTTCGGGCATGTTCCGATAGTGACTGACCCGGGTTCAATTGCACTTACAGGCAATTTCAGCATCCCGCGTTATTTCCAGGAAGATGTCCTGCGCTTCGCCCTCGAGGAACTGCAGCTTGCAGAGGAAGGGCTTCCCGAAACCGATGTCCCCGGCAGGGTGACAAAGTATTCGGCAAAAGGGATGATGGCAAAACTGTATCTCTATCAGAAGGATTATGCAAATGCCAAGGCAAAGGCGTGGGAGGTAATGGAATCAGGGCAGTATGATCTCTTCCCCGATTACCGCGCAATGTTCAACTCGAGCGCCAACAACAACAACATAGAAACACTGTTCGCGGTTCAGCATCAGTGCACAATGAACCCCTGGGGATCAGGCAACCAGCTCAATCCTGACCGCGGCCCCGGAAGCCTCCAGACTGATGAGGCAAACATGTGGGAGCTCTTCAGGCCTTCACTTGACCTCAGGGCAGCATACGAGCCCAATGACAAGAGGCGCGCCGGTTCGATGATGGAACATGGCTGGACAATGCCGGCATGGAAACCTCAGAAGCTGCCACAGGCAGACGGATCATACTCTGCAGATGACGCGGCATACAATGAGTTCATGAAGGACGGCTACAAGTACGATACAATTCAGAATACCCGTCAGGGAGGCTCAATGAACGGAACACGTTCAACAATAGCCAAGTATGTTGTCGGTCCCGGGCAGAAATATGGCGGTGAGCAGGTCATTGGCATGAACACAGGCATCAATTTCATGATGCTGCGCTATGCTGACATCCTCCTTATCTATGCCGAGGCAACCCTGGGAGAAGCAGCAACAACCAGCGACGCAACTGCACTTGAAGCATTCAACAAGGTCCGACTGCGGGCCGGACTTCCCGTAAAAGAGGTTCTTACACTGAATGATATCATGAAGGAACGTCGGGTAGAGTTCGCCTTCGAAGGTGATTACTGGTTTGATATCACCCGTCAGGGCTTCACAAAGGCCAAGCAGATAATCGAAGCTCAGAACAGAGGCACAATGCCCGGTAACCCGTACCGCGTAACAAACTTTACCGAGGACAAGATGTTCCTTCCGATACCTGCTTCGGAAGTGCTTCAGGATCCTTTGCTTAACGAAGATCCGGAACCCTATTACACAAAATAGACGATACCTGATATGAAAAAGATAATAAACAATACATTATCAGCATTATTGCTGCTGCTCCTGACGGGGGCCGCAGGAATTGTGTTCCAGGCATGCGAGGGCAACGAGGACGATATGCCGATGCCTGAGATCTTCTACATCCGCAAGGCAGATCCGGCCAAGTCAGACTCACTTGTGGCCCATGCATTCATGGGTGACAATATTGTAATCATAGGACGGAACCTCGGCAATGTTGACGAGGTCTGGTTCAATGACCAGAAGTCGGGGCTGAACCCCAACCTGGTCACGCCTACCACGATAATCGTTTCAGTACCCCAGGTGATCCCTTCAACGGTTACAAACTACATGTACCTGATCAACATGAACAAGAAGGATACGCTGAAGTACACGTTTGGCGTTGATGTTCCTGCTCCGCTGGTTGACAGGATGGTGTGTGAGTATGTGGCTGACGGCGAAACGGCAGTTATTAAGGGGAACTATTTCGTTGATGACCCTGCTTCTCCTCTTACAGTGCTGTTCCCCGGAAACGTGCCAGGAACAATAGTGAGCTCCACAATAAACGAAATCCATGTAACGGTTCCGGCAGGAGTAGGCCCCGGCCAGATACAGGTCAAGTCACTTTACGGATCAACCCGTTCACGGTTCTTCTTCCGCGATGACAGGAACATAATCCTGAACTTTGATGACCTGACAGCTGCCGGCGGATGGCGTTCGGGAGTAATGGGCAATTCAAACCCGGCCGGAATTTCTGGCAATTATGTAAGGTTTTCCGGTGCACTGGCAGGCGGTGCCGGGACAACCTGGAACGAGGACGGATTCAGTTTCAACCTCTGGCCACAGGCAAACGGCAGACCCGATGCGCCTGTCTATACCGGGGAACTTAAAGACGGTGAGATCAAGTTCGAGATAAACGTTGTTGAAGCATGGGAATCATGTGCACTGCAGATGATATTCACTCCATACTCTGTAACTGGATCAAACAGCTACATTGCAGACGGATCAGTGCCCAGGGGTGTATGGAATCCATGGAAGGCAACCGGCACATTTAAGACAGACGGCTGGATCACCGTGTCATACCCGCTGTCAGAGTTCAATTACAGCTTCGACGGCTCGGTCAGTGCCAACAAGCTTACAGCTGACATGATCCGCGGTCTTACATTCTATGTCTGGCACGGAGGCGTGGCAGGCAAGGACTGCAATCCGCACATCTGTATAGACAACATACGCGTTGTACCGAAGTAACATCAACTGAAAAAAGAATTGCAATGCATAAGATTCAATCAAAATTCCGCAACTGGGCACTGCTCTTCGCGACAATCTGCGTGGCGGGTGCCGGTCTTCTGTTCACCTCATGCGAGGGGAAGGAAGAGGAAGAAACCAAGGTGATTCTCCAGAGCTTCGGGCCAATGCCCATCGCAAGGGGAGCTGAACTTAAATTCATCGGGCTCAATCTTGACAAGGTGACGGCAGTGATACTGCCTGACAACATCACAATTAATTCATTTACAAAGAAGGAAGCCCGCCTGCTGACACTCACTGTACCCCAGGAAGCCGTACCAGGTTATGTGGTACTGAAAACTCCTGACGGTGACATCACTACAAAAACCACAATCGGCTTTTCGGAACCCATTTCAATCGCCGGCTTCGCCCCCGCAACAGTCAAGGCGGGCGACGAGCTGACTATCACGGGTGATTACCTGAACCTCGTGGAGGAGGTGATTCTCACTGACCGGATAACGGTGACTGAAGATGACTTCATCAGCCACAGCCGCACCGAAATCAAAATAACGATCCCGGCAACGGCACAGACCGGCAAGATAGCCGTCTCCAACGGTGACGAGGAGCCCATCATTGTTTATTCAACAGGTACCCTCACGGTTACCCTTCCGGCTTTCACAACTGTAACACCGAACCCGGTTAAGGCAGGAACCAACCTCACCATTGCAGGAACCAATCTTGACCTGGTGCTTTCTGTTAAGCTTGGAGGTGGCAAGGTGATTGAGGCAGCAAACTTCGTGTCACGTACAGCCACCCAGATTGTGCTGGTTGTCCCTGCAGATACAAAAGACGGCAAGGTGATATTGGTACCAGCATCAGGTGTCGAGGTGAGCACGGCAACAGACCTTGTAATGGTTGTCCCGACAGTATCGGTCACACCTGTGACTCTCAAGAACGGACAGGACATAACGGTCACCGGCACGAACCTTGACCTGGTTGATCATGTCATTTTTGGCGGCAACAAGCAGGGAACAATCAAGGCAGGCGGAACAGCCACACAGATCCTTGTCACCGTTCCCGATGACGCTGTTGACGGAGTTGTGACTTTCGTCACCAAGGCTGCCAAGGAGATTGCAGGCCCCAACCTTACTATGATCGTTCCGGCATTTTCATCATTCAGTCCCACTTCAGCAAGGGCCAATTCAACGATCACCCTTTCAGGTACGGACCTTGACCTGGTGACAAAGGTTATTTTTAACGGCGGGCTGGAAGGTACAATCGGGACAAGAACCGGAACCTCCCTGGCCGTTACTGTGCCTGTGGGAGCCAAGACGGGGAAGATTACTATTGTGACAAAGAACGGTACGCAGGTTGTATCTGCAATCGACTTCACACTGCTTGCCAATCTCCCGACTTTCGGCTCCTATACCGAAACACGGGGTGAGCCGGGCAAGATACTGACAATCAATGGCACCAATATGCTTCTTGTTAAGGAACTGATCTTCCCGGGAGACAAGAAAGCAACTGCTTACGGATCGAAGACAGACACACGGATCGAAGTGTATGTACCCGAAGATGTAACCTTTGGAACAGGTACAATAAAGCTGGTGACTTACGAGGGAGAAGAAGGATTCTTCCCTGCTCTCTATTTTGGCGGCACAGACCCGGTACTGAACCAGACCTTCTGCTTCTTTGACTTCAACGGAACAGGGAAAGACTCATGGTGGGGCAATGCCATCGGAAGTGGTATTCTTAATGATCCGGCTACATCAGCAGACGGTACGCCATACTGGAATATCAACGGAATGGGTGGCACTGGCTGGTGGGACGGCCTCTTCTTCCGCAACGGAAGCAACAACTTTGTGACCACCGGTGTGGACGTTAATACATGGGCAGTCAGGTTTGATATAAACGTTCGCGAAACGATCTTCGAAGGAGACCTCAGGATCAGGTTCGGTGATTATTATTATCACTTCCAGCCATGGAACAGTGTCGCCGGAGGATTCAAGACCACCGGATGGATCACTGTTACATGTCCGCTGACCGGATTCAAGACTGACGGAGGAGCAGTCATTCCTGATCCCGCTGTCGGCGGAGCTGAGTTTGGAATGATCTGGAGCCATGGCGTCTCTGTAAAAGTTAACATGGGAATTGACAATGTTCGGTTTGAACCGATGAACTAATTTGATTTTCCTGTAAACCTGAAGCAAAGGGTATCTCAGATTTTATCATTAAATTGAGATACCCTTTGTATTTAAAAACAGGGTAACTGATTTACATTATGGCATTTGCTTCCAGGCTGCTGGCATTCATATTGTTACTTGGCGTATGCCGTACGGCGGGGTTCGCCCAGGGCATGAAATACGAAGCTGAGAGCGGCACACTTACAGGAACAGTCTCGGTGATGACTACTCTTGCCGGTTATTCAGGTACCGGCTATACCGGGAGATTTGAGAATGACGGCGACAGGGTATCCGTTGCCTTTAACCTCGCCGCCGGCGGATATTACAACCTTTACCTTGGTTATGCCGGACCTTACGGTGACAAAAAGAATATCCTCACAATTAACGGGAACAGTACGGAGGCCTCTTTCCCGGCGTCAGCCGGCTTCACTGAGATCTCCTGCGGAAAAGTCTGGCTTAAGGAAGGAAGCAACACTATTTCGATAACAAAGAGCTGGGGCTGGTTCCTGCTGGACTATTTCCGCACTGAACCAAACACAGAGCCGGAGGTCACTGTTCAGTTGCCTTACAGTCTGTCAGCTCCATCCCCTCATATGGAGACGAGAATGCTCTGGAGCTACCTCATGGACAGCTTCACCCACAGGATTCACTCAGGCGCCATGAGCCTCAACGCAAAGGAAGAGGCTGAATGGCTCTTTGCCCAGACCGGCAAATACCCTGCCCTCATCGGTCTTGACTTCATGAACCATACCCGCAATTACAACTGGTTTGACAAATCGGTTGTGGTGAATGAGGCCCGGAACTGGTACAACCGGAATGGCCTGGTGGCCATCTGCTGGCACTGGCGTGATCCCTCACGGGCAACGGAGGCATTCTATACTGCGGACACTCAATTTGATATTTCAAAGATTTCCGAAACCACATCGGCCGAATACCAGGCCATGCTTAGTGACATTGACATAATCGCCGGATACCTGAAGCAGCTTAACAATGATCACATACCCGTCCTCTTCAGGCCTCTTCACGAAGCTTCAGGCAGATGGTTCTGGTGGGGTGCCAAAGGGCCTGAACCATGCAAGGCTGTCTGGAGGCTTATGTTTGACCGCCTGGTTAACTACCATGGACTGAAAAACCTTATCTGGGTCTGGACAACCGATGCCGCCCCGGACTGCCTTGAATGGTACCCGGGCGACGAATATGTGGATATCCTCGGAGCTGACATTTATGCCGCCGACGGCGACTTCAGCTCACAGCTGCTGACTTACGATGCTATCAGGGAAAAGTTCGGAGGAAAAAAGCTGATAACTCTCAGCGAGAACGGCCCTGTTCCTGACCCTGACATGCTCGTGGCTGACAGGGCTCACTGGTCATGGTTCATGCCCTGGTACGGCTCATTCATCCGTGACGGGATAAAGAACCCTTTAAGCCACTGGCAGAAGGTGATGGCACATGATTATGTTGTGACTCTTGACGAGATGCCGGACCTGAAAAACTATCCCCTGAGCGACGAGCCTGACTACAGCGCTTATCCTCAGGGGTTCTTCATGGCGGGATGGAAGCCGCGCATAGCCGTTGTGCCTGACTTTGCCGAAGTTGCGGCAGTGACCGATCCGGTTACTGTTTCCGTTACAGTTGACTGTGCTGACACTGTCACGCTTGTATCACCGTACCTCTTCGGCGACAATGCCAATCTGTGGACAGGACCCATGTCAGACAATGCCACCCTTATGAAGAACATCGCCAACCGTGATCAGGGAGTTATGCGCGGGCCGGGAGGAAGTACCTCAGATGCCTTCTTCTGGAACCGCAGCAGCAATCAGCGGCCGCCCGATGTGCCGGAGGCTCTTCTCAATGATCCAAATAATAAAAACTGGCCCTGGTACGGACAGCGTCCGGAAAACTGGACAATGGATGTCGATTCATTCTACAGCATACTGAGCAAGGCCAGCCTTACAGGGATGCTCACCGTTAATTACGGGTACGCCAGGTACGGCACCAGCGCCAATCCCGTGGCTCAGGCTGCACATATGGCAGCTGACTGGGTGCGGTATGACAACGGCCGGACAAAATTCTGGGAGATAGGTAACGAGGTGTTCGGCAGCTGGGAGGCAGGTTACCGCATTGACCGGTCACTCAACAAGGACGGTCAGCCGGAGTATATTACTCCACAGCTCTACGGCCAACACTGCCGGGTTTTCATTGATTCCATGAGGGTTGCAGCCGCGGAGACCGGCCATGAAATAAAGATTGGCGTGGTGATGGTTGAAGCCGCCTCAACAAATTCATCATGGAATACCGGCGTGGCAGCACAGGTGGGTGATATTGCCGACTTTTATATTGTCCACAGCTATTACACCCCGTGGAACACAAACTCTGATGTGGCAACTGTACTGAATTCCTACAGAAACACGGAAGGCTACATCAATTATGTCCGGAATACGGTTTCGGCCGCCGGTATGCCGGAGCTTCCGGTGGCGCTGACAGAATACAACATCTTTGCAGTCGGGTCAAAACAGCCGGTCTCGCACGCCAACGGAATGCAGGCAGTGCTCGCCACAGGAGAGATGATCAGGACAGGTTATGGCGCCGCCTGCCGATGGGACCTTGCCAACGGATGGGATAACGGTAATGACCATGGAATGTATTCATACAATGAACCTGTCGACCCCGCTGATCCCCTGTCACCCAAAATACCTCAATACACGCCTCACCCTGCCTTCTATCATCTCTATTACATGCGCCGGCATACAGGCGATGTACTGCTGAAATCGACTGTTACCGGAGCTCCCGGAGTGGTTATTACACCTACCGGGTTCAGTTCAGGACATATCGGAGCATCTCTTGTCAACACAACGAAGTTACGCAAAGTCGTTCGCCTTAACCTGAAGGATTTCGGAGTTGGCGACCGCTTCTACACCTATACGCTGACAGGCACTGATGGGCAGGATTTTTCCAGGAAGGTATTTATCAACGGTACCGGAGGCACCCTGGCGGCGGGAGGGCCTGACAGCTATGAATCACTCAAGGCCGATGCAGTTGTGATTGGTGATGAGATAAGGATAAACCTTCCTCCGCTCTCAGCCGTCTACCTGCTGGTTGAACCGGGCACAAGGCAGCTGGCCGTCAACAATGAGGTGACCACCGTACATGCTGTAAGGTCTGATGATGCTGTCACAATCTGGCCCAATCCCTCCGACGGTAACTTCACAGTCACCGGTATGCCAGATCATGTAAGCAGGATAGAGATATGCGACCTTCGTGGAAACCTCTTGCTTGGTAAGGAAACAGGGAGGGGAAACAATGAGGTTACAATTGGCACCGGTCTTACCCCGGGCATTTACCTGGTAACAATAACCGGAGATAACTACTTAGTAACAAGGAAATTGGTAATCAAATAATAACAGGCTATGAAGACGGGACGATTACTGGCTGCGCTGTCAATTGTGGCAGCACTCACCGCAGCCCTGGCAAACCAGTCGTGCTCCCATACACCCTACGAGCGGACTGACAACTGCGTGATCATAAGGCTGAACGGCAAGTCTGACCATCCTGGCCAGGCAGTAAGACTTATAGTAATAAATGAGCGGATAATCAGGGTTTCTGCTGTTCCTTCAGGAGAGTTCCCTGAAACAGCCAGCCTTATGGCTGTGGCGCAGCCTGATGAAAATGTGGATTTTACAATCGAGAAAGGTGACGGACATGTAACAGTCAATACATCATCGCTCAGCGCACAGGTCTCACTGAAAACTGGAGAGGTCTCATTCACCGATAATGAAGGAACGCTTTTCCTGTCGGAGCAGGAGGGCGGCGGAAGGAGTTTCATGCCTGTAATGGCAACGGACGAGAAAGGTTATACAGTGAGGCAGCAGTTCGAGTCTTATCCAGACGAGGCAATTTACGGCCTTGGCGCCAACCAGACATCATTCATGAACCTTAAGGGGAAAGATGCGGACCTGTTCCAGTATAATACACTGGCAGTGGTCCCGTTCATCATCTCGAACCGCAATTACGGTATCCTTTGGGATAATAATTCCAGGACAAAATACGGCGATATCCGCGACTGGAACGAACTTTCATCACTCAAACTATATGACAATCAGGGTACTGCGGGAGGACTTACGGCAGTTTACGCTGACAGAAAGAACGGCACGAAAGTCTTCACTACCCGTAATGAACCGGAGATAAGTTACCAGTTCATTCCTGATCTTGCAAAATTTCCGGAGGGGTTTAACCTTGCTGATGGCAGGGTGACCTGGGAGGGAGAATTTGAACCTGACACATCCGGGGTTTTCAAGTTCATGTTCAACTCAGCAGGCTATGCAAAGCTCTGGATTGACGGCAGGCTTCTCTTTGACCGCTGGCGCCAGTGCTGGAATGCCTCCACAAACTATTTCACCATGAACCTTGAGCAGGGCAGACGTTATCCCCTGAAAATAGAATGGATCCCTGACGGAGGGGAATCTTATATCGCCCTCAGGTATCTCACCCCTCCCGATGCCGAAGAGCAGCAGCGCATTTCTTTCTGGTCGGAGGTGGCCGATCAGATTGACTATTACTTCATCAGCGGCGACAGCATGGACGAGGTCATAAGCGGGTACCGTACCGTTACCGGGAAGGCTCCCGTAATGCCGAAATGGGCCATGGGATTCTGGCAGAGCCGTCAGCGATATACAAACCAGGAGGAGTTGCTGGATGTAGTCAGGCAATACAGGAAGAGGAGCATACCCTTTGACAACATCGTACTTGACTGGCAATACTGGCCCATAGACAAATGGGGTGATCACCAGTTTGATGCAACCCGTTTCCCGGATCCTGACGGAATGATCAGGACACTCCATGATGACCTGAACACCAGAATAATGATCTCGGTGTGGCCGAAATACTACGTGGGCACAGAGAACTACGAGACCATGAAGAGCAAGGGTTATCTGTACATGCGTAACGTTGAGAAGGAACGTAAGGACTGGATCGGGTATCTTTCAACCTTCTACGATGCGTTCAATGCCGATGCCAGGGCAGCTTTCTGGGACCAGATCAACAAGGCTCTCTACAGCAAGGGCATAGACGCATGGTGGCTTGATGCGACTGAACCTGACATCATCTCCAACTACCCGATGGATGAGCGCAAGGCCCTTATGAACCCGACAGCTCTCGGGTCAGCTGACAGGTACTTCAATGCATACTCCCTGGTACAGGCACAGGGCGTCTTCGAAGGGCAGCATGCCACCGATCCTGAAAACAGGGTGTTCATTCTCACCCGGTCTGCCTTTGCGGGCCTGCAGCGTTATTCTGCAGCAAACTGGAGCGGTGACATTGCGGCCAGGTGGCATGACATGGCTGCTCAGATCCCCTGCGGACTGAATTTTTCGATGTCAGGGATCCCCTGGTGGACCATGGACATCGGAGGCTTCTCAGTGGAGAGCCGCTACCACAATCCGTCCCCTGCTGACCTTGACGAATGGCGTGAGCTGATGACCCGCTGGCACCAGTACGGGGCATTTGTACCCCTCTTCCGCTCGCACGGTGAATTCCCGTACAGGGAGATGTACAATACCGCCCCCGAAAACCATATAGCCTATAAGACAATGGTTGATTACAACCATCTGAGATACAGGCTTATGCCATACATCTATTCACTCGCGGGACAGGCGTGGCTCAATGACTACACAATAATGAGAGGCCTGACAATGGATTTCAGCCTTGACACAGCCGTGTTTGACATAGCGGATCAGTATATGTTCGGACCGTCACTTATGGTCAATCCCGTTACTGAGTACGGGGCAAGGTCGCGTAAAGTTTACCTGCCTTCAGCGTATGGATGGTATGACGTTCGTACGGGAAGGCATTATCCCGGAGGGACGGTGACAGAGGCGGAAGCGCCCTATGAGTGGATGCCGCTGTTCGCAAGGGAAGGATCGGTTATCCCGACCGGGCCTGACATTCAGTATGCTGACGAGAAGGAGGCTGATCCCCTTTCATTATGGATTTATACAGGCGCCGATGGCAGCTTTACGCTTTACGAGGATGAGGGTGACAATTATAATTACGAGGAAGGTGCTTATACCCTGATCCCTATGACATGGACCGAGGCTGACCGCACCCTGACAATCGGAAACAGGGAAGGAGAATATCAGGGTATGCTCCATGAGCGGACAATAAATGTAATCATCGTATCCAAAGGTAAGGCTGTAAGGCTTGACTTCGGAAAAACCCCCGACAAATCGGTGAAATACTCTGGTCAGGAAATAAAGGTTAAGTTTGAGTAATTTATGATGTTGAGGAATAACTGAGATAAACAGTTCAAATGATTGTGGGAATGAAAAAAGTTATCACTGTCATGACAGGATTGCTGCTTCTTGCAACAACTGCCGTGGCTCAGAGCATTGTACCGGCCGAGTGGAAATTTCTTACGGGTGATAAGCCGGAATATATTGACTCTGCCAGGAACGAATACTGGTGGAATAATATCTCACCCCTCACCGTATGGGAGAAACAGGGATATCAGGGCTATGACGGCTTCGCCTGGTACAGGGTTAAGGTGGTTGTCCCGGCTTCAATGAAAAAGAATGCTGAAAAGTATGATGGCCTGATGCTTAACCTCGGGAAGATAGATGATGCTGATGAGACTTATTTCAATGGCCATAAGGTAGGCGCCACAGGCAAGATGCCACCTGACTATGCCGGTGCATACGATGTGCAGCGCTCATACCTGATACCTCCTGAATATGTGAGTTGGGGTAAGAAGAACACAATCGCTGTCCGCGTTTATGACGCCGGGGGCGACGGCGGCCTGTATGGCGGTCCGGCTGAGCTCACTAACAGGGGAAACCCTGACCTGCTCACCCTGGGCACTGCATTCGCACAGGAGGATATGATTCTGAAGGGATCGTCGGATGCGGAAATACCTGTTACGCTCCGGAATGAGTTCAAAAAGAAATACAGGGGCGCACTGACTCTTAAGATTGCAACTGACTTCGGCGACGAATTTCACAATGACTACAAGGAGGT
>ERZ1645192.140-NODE-140-length-51319-cov-6.755950_pt1 | contig 51319 bp, 37 predicted proteins | sample MGYA00575354_ERZ1645192 | MGnify/ENA primary metagenome ERZ1645192 (study PRJEB40844, sample SAMN11349763) | freshwater sediment metagenome | isolation source: river sediment | host: Sediment | place: India: Faizupur Khadar , New Delhi | collected 2017-02-21 ... | reverse complement strand
GTTAAACATGGTTGGATTAAAAACCAAAGGACACAAGATGCCGCATCAATTATCCGGAGGAGAGCAACAACCAATTTGCATTGCAAGGGCTTTGGTGAATAATCCTGAAATTATTTTAGCGGATGAACCAACAGGTAATTTGGATCCGGAAACTTCTTTTGAAATATTCAAACTCTTTCATGAAATAAGTAAAAAAGGCACATCTGTTATGATAGCAACACATAATTATACGATAATCAATCAACTTCCTTCGCGTGTATTGTATATTAATCAAGGTAAAGTTACAGAATAGAGATGCTATCCATATTAATACCTATTTACAACTATAATGCGGTTGCTTTAGTCCGCTGCTTACATGCTCAGGCGGTAAAGTTAGCAATTAATTTTGAAATACTTTTATTGGATGATGCTTCCGACAATACACAGTCAAGGGAAGAAAATGCTGTATTGAAAGAATTATCCCATACGGTGCTGTATGAATTACCTACCAAGGCAGGAAGATCTATTGCAAGAAATTTTCTGGCAGGGCATGCCCAATACGATTACTTATTGTTTTTAGATTGTGATTCCGAACCTTTGGATGAAGAATTCATTAAACGGTATATACCCTATTGTAATGGTGATTCGGTGGTTGTTTGCGGAGGTACTGCCTATAAACAAATGTTACCGCCACGCAACAGCTATTTGAGATGGGTGTATGGTACACGTGCCGAAACAACATCAGCACAAGAAAGAAATAAACGTCCAAATTCAAGATTTTCAACATTTAATTTTTTAATCGCCAAAAAATTATTTTGGTCTATACGATTTAACGAATTACTTAAAAATTACGGACACGAAGACACCTTGTTCGGATTGGAATTGAGAAAACGAAATTGTGTCATACAACATATTGACAATCCGCTTTATCATACGGGAATTGATACCAATGATGTGTATCTTAAAAAAACAAAACAAGGGGTGCAAAATTTAAAAATACTATTGGAAAATTATCCGGATCACGATTTACTAATTAACGACATTCGTTTACTCAGAGTGTATACTAAAATTGAAAAATTGAAATTAACGCCGGTGTTTTATGTTGTTTATCTTGTGTTTAAAAAAATAATAGTATTAAATTTGAATAGTAAATTTCCAAGTCTTTTTCTTTTTAATTTATATAAATTGAATTATTTGTGTTATCTTAAATACAATGATTCTCATGATTTATAATACATATGCAAATAATTTTAACATTAATTTCATATATTTATGATTGATATAGAAGCTCTTTTAAAAATTCCATACGGAATGTTTGTTGTTTGTTCGGGGGATAAAAATTATGGGAACGGTTTTATTGCTAATGTCGTTTTTCAAGTTACAGCCGAACCGATTCAAATCGGTGTATGCTGCAATAAAGATAATCATACGGCAAGTATTATTTTGCAAACCGGTTTATTTTCGGTTTCATCTTTATCAGAAGCAACCCCCGGAAATATAATAGGTGTATTCGGATTTAAAACCGGGAAAGACCCTATCAATAAGCTGGAGGGTTTAAAAATTAAATATGGATATAAGAATATACCTGTTTTAATCGAAAATGCAGTTACCTGTTATGAATGCAAACTTGTTCAAACGGTTGATGCAGGTTCTCATTATATTTTCATTGGAGAAGTGATTACTAGTGAGATAACAGATGCAGAAGCGGAGATTATGACGTATAGCTATTATAGAAATGTAATAAAGGGCAAATCACCTAAGAATGCCCCTACTTATATAAATAAATCAACTATTAATTTAAAACAAAAAAACATGTCAACATTAAAAAAATTCGAGTGTGAGGTATGCGGATACGTATATGATCCTGCAATTGGAGATGAAGAAGCCGGCATTAAACCGGGAACTGCCTTTGAAGATTTACCCGATGATTGGATTTGCCCTCTCTGCGGTGTAGGTAAAGACCAATTTACGGAAATAGATTAAAAAAAACATATTTTTTTATTAAAATCATCCTGCAAATTCACGTAGGATGATTTTTTTTTGAAAAAATTAATATACAGCCAACATCATTATTTATTATTTTAATAATGATTATCAATATTTTTTGTAATTGTGTTTCTGATTTAATTTTTTTTAATAAAAATCAAGTTTATGTTTATATTTTGTTATTTTTGCGTTTTTAAAATAATAAAATTATAAATGTAAAAAAAAATTAAAATGAAAAAGATTTTTACGCTTTGTTTTTTATGTACTATTGTTTTTTCTTTGAGTTCACAAACGATTAAAACACTTTATCCTACTGTTGAAAAATCATTATGGGCACATACCTATAATTTATATCCCTTAAGCAAAGGATCTGTTGTTGATGATGAAAATAAATATGTATTTCGAGATTGTTTTAATGAAAATATTTTGTATACCATTACTCCAAACGGAAAGGTTAGTGCTAGTTCCGGAATGAAACTATCGGATGATTATAAATTAAGAGGATGTTTTCAATCCGAAAATGAGATTAGTGCAATTTACTCGAATTATTCAAAAGGAGTTTATAAATTTTACATAAATACTAACGATAAAAAGAAGTTATCATGGCATCCGGAAGAGATTATGACCATAGTTTCCGAAAATAATGAGGAAACCTATACAAAAGTAGTTATATCTTCCAATAATTTATATTTTTGCATTGCCAGCTTAGCATTTGATAAAAAAGATAAATTTAAATACATACTTGTAACGGTTTTTGATGCAAGTGGTCAACAAGTTTGGGAAAATAATCTATCTCCGGAATTTACCAATAAAACATTTAGTTTAGATGATGTCGAAATTACAAATGAAGGAACCGTTTATCTTTGTGTTACAGCTTATTCCGGTGCAAAGAAAAAAACATTTGATGAAAAAGTATATGTTTATGAGGTAAAAGAAACCGATTATCATCAAAATGAAAGCACCCAAGATATAGGTTATATTGCAAATGCCAAGCTAAAAATATTGAAAAATGGAAATGTGTTTGTAGGAGGGTATTATTCGGAAAAAATGGATGAAACATTCAAAGGCTCTTTTTCTCTCATATATAATCCGAAGGAACAATCTATTTCAAGTTTTTCACACATGGACTTTCCCTCTACATTTAGCAGTAAAGATGTAGAATCATTAGCTTTTGACCAAATAATTGAATTATCAAACGGACGTATTGTTACTTTAGGTGAACAATTATCGACGGTTATATTTTATGATCAGAAAGGGGGTCGAACTTATAATTATTTTGCAAAAAACATTGTATATACTGCATTTTCGTCTAATGGTGAAGTTGAAAATTATAAGTTAATCAAAAAGAATCAATTCTCAGGTAGTTATATCTACTTTGCAGATTTTCATCGGCTTTCCATGTCTTTTTATGCTTTTGAAAAAGATGGAGCTCTATGCTTGCTTTTCAATGACCATATCGGCAATTATAATTCAACCAAGAAAACAATATCCATGATTAATCCACAACGAAATAAAGCAAAATTAATGCTTAGTCTGATTAAGATTGATGGGGATGATCTAAGTTCTCACATTGTTTTTAACGGGAAAACAACGAAAAAAAATCTTCAAAATTTACTTTTTGCAGAAGATAATACTTTGATTTTTTCAAGTATAGGGAAAACAGTTGCTTTTGATCAAATTAGTATTAATTATTGATAAGCAAATAAGTTTTTGTTTTTATTTGCGTATGTTTCAAAAATCAAGTGCATGAAAAACTATTTTCTTTATTTCTTTATCTTATTTTTTTCTGTTCAAAGTATATTTTCACAAAATAGTGTATCTCAATTTAATCCACTCGAATCAGAAGGTGAAATCCCTAGTGATTTTAAAGATTTGATTAATAAGAAAACCAATGAAGCTGATTTTAATCTGTTTTTAAAAGAAATGTTTTTAAGAGGGAATATCCTTTATGGAAGTAAATTAAATCAATATATTAATACGATAGCTGATAATTTATTAAAAGAATATCCTGGCTTACGGAAAGACCTGCGTTTCTATATTTTACAATCGCCTGTAGTTAATGCAGCGGCAACTGAAAACGGGATTATATTAATTAATGTAGGCATGATTGCTCAAGTGTCGAACGAAAGCGAATTGGCATTTATTATTTCTCATGAAATTATACATTATGTAGAACATCATATAATTAAAATGAATAATTATGAAGATGTCTTCAATAAAAACAAAAATGAATATAAAGAATTTTATTTAAAATACCATAATCGTTCGCGGGAGAATGAACTTGAAGCAGATAAGTTGGGACTGGAACGCTATTATCAACATTCGTCATATAGCTATATGGCTTTAAACGGCGTATTTGACGTATTGCAATATGCTGAATTTCCCTTCGATGAAATACCTTTTCAACGGACTTACGTTGAAACAAATTTTTATCAATTTCCCGATAATTATTTTCTTTCAACCGTAACACCCATCCGAATACGAGATGATAACGTAGATACTTTATCCACTCATCCGAATATTCAAAAAAGAAGAGCCGTTATTCAACGACTCATTAGCGGTCTTTCGGATGAAGGAAGAAAATTGTTTGTCCAATCGGAAGAATTATTTAATGAAATTCGAGATTTAGCCCGCTTTCAGTGCATTCATATTTTTCTTATTCAACATCAATACGATGATGCTTTTTATAACACCTATATTTTGGAACAAAAATTCCCGAATAATACGTTTTTATTAATGACAAAAGCTGCTTCGCTTTATGCCTTATATCAATATAAATCACAAGGTCAATTAAGTGATATCGTCGAAAACTATAAAAAAGTTGAAGGAGAAATTCAACAAATTAATTACTTTTTTTCTAAATTAAGTAAAAAAGAAATGGCTGTTTTAGCTTTGCGAAATGCTTGGAAAGCCTATGAAAATGATAAGGAGAATATATACTTGTTAAACATCACAAAAGATCTTATGAAAGGAATCAGTATTGATAATAAAATGGGATATATTGATTTTTCAGATTATGCAATGGGGGTATCACTCGATTCAATTCCTGTTGAACACGAAACCATGGATACCGTTACAACAACCACTAAATATGAACGAATAAAAAAACAATCAAAAGGAGGAAAAGTAAAACCTTCCGATAAATTTCAAACCGTTAATTATATGTTAGTGGATCTTAGAACAGATGCCGATTTTATGAACGTATGGGAAACGGTAGTTAATGCTTACGAAGATGAAGAAATACATGCCATTGTTAAAGATAAAAATGCATACAACATCAGCAAATTATTAATTGTCAATCCCTATTATTTTATTTTTTCAAAAAAGAACAATTCCAAAACATTCTTAAAAAACTATGCTAAAGCAGAAATAAAATCCGAAAAGTTATCAAAAACCATTCAAACATCCATTAATAAACTCCAACTTGAAACGGACTTTTATTCCAACGATGCCATTAAGCAATTTACTACGGCTGACTATAATCAATACGCTACAATTCAAGCCTGGATTCAAGATTATATATCCTCCGACGATATTATAATGATTTATTATCAATCGAATTTTACAAAAAATATAGCTCACGCAACGGGATGTAATGCTTTGATTTTAATCGTAGTTGGACAAAGTACTGCTTTTTTTGTAAATGGTCATAAATTACTTTCAACAGTTGGCACCATACTTTGCCCGGTTATAGGTCCGATAACGCTCACAACAATAGCCTTGCCAAGAAAAAAAGTATGGGGGCACATTAAAGTAATTAATTTTGAAACCGGCGAAACATTATATTATGAATCCATGGAAGCCGAAAGTGTGGTAAGCGATGCGTATCTCCATTCATTTATTTATAATGTATATGCAAAAATTAAACAACACCAAAAATAATGAAAAATAAAATAACTTTAGTTTTTTTGGGAATGCTGCTTGCTTTTGCAGGTCATACACAAAACAGAGGATATATGGGGAAACATTTTATTATAAGCATGGATGCCTCTTTTTCTCCGGCATACTCACGACCAAATTTTTATGGGCATTCTGTTGTAGATAATGCCGATTATTTTGCGTTTAATTGTTTTTTAAATCCTACTATTGAAGCCATTGTTTGGAAAAAAGGTTCTGTGGGTTTAGGATATAATCATTTTTCTTCTTATTACAATGCCGAAATTTATTTAACGGATGATGTTTTTTCCACCTTAGATTATAATTTTTTATATCACCTTAAATCACATGGGTTTACTTTATTTTACAAACAATATGTTGGTGATAATATAGCTCCTTTAGGTCATTATTTTAAATTTTACGTTGATGGTTTATTCTTTAATTATCAATTTACAGATGAATTAAGTCAAGAAATTATCGATCTTGGATATGATACTGATTCACGCTTCAGTCGCACACCTCATAATGGAAATCTTTTTGGTGTTAAAGTGGAATACGGTTATGATTTTCTTTTTTGGGATTGTTTGAAAATATCATCCGGTTTATCGATAGGAACTACCTTTGGTGGATATAAAGAAACATTCTTTTCCGATTTTTCCGATTTTTTCAGCAGTAATCGTACGGAACCGCTCGAATATGCTAAAACACGAATCTTAGGCGCCTATTGGATTGGGATGAAATTGGGAATTGGATTATTAACTATTTAAATAAAATAAAAAATGAAAAAAAAATTGTTATTTTGCATTACTTTTGTAATCTTCACAATTAGTGTGAACGCTCAACTAGAAAGAAATTTAGGCTTACGGTTAGGGGGTAATACGGAGTTGTCTTTTCAATATGGATTTGGAACAGGTGACAGAGTAGATGTAAGTGCAGGAATTGGATTTGACAAACAAAAAGACAGTGCTTTTTCAACCTCTATTAATTTTAATGTTATGTATATGTATGCCTATAATTTTTCGGGTGCTTGGTTTGTTTATGGGGGTTTAGGAGGAGGCTTAGAATCGGATTTCAAAACTTTTAAAATAAAAAGCATCGACCCTATGGATTATTTTTATTTTAAAATCGGAATTGATGTTGGGCTAGAATATCAGTTTGATGAACCAATTGCAGTTTTTGTTGAATATAGACCGGAATTAGCAATACACTTTATGAGTAAACCTCAATTCCAAGCATTAGGAGTCTCTTTAGGTGCTCGATACATGTTTTAATGCATCAAATTTAACTTTTTGAATAATTATTATTTATACAATAGTTTTTGAATAAAAACGTTTTATTGTGTAAATTTTCATGATGAAAAAACTTATATTTTACTTGTGTATTAATTTGTTTGTGTTGAATACACTTCAAGCACAAGAAGTTCTTACGGGCTTACGTTTCAATCCGGAAATTAAAAAAATATCCGATAATTTCAACATTTTACATCAAAAATCCGTAAGTAATTTCATCTATTATGAATCTATTTTAATTCCTTTTACGGAAGATTTTTCCAACTATTGCTTATATCCGGACACGGCATTATGGATTGATAATTACGCTTTTGTGAATAACAGTTTCGGTTTACATCCACCCACTCTCGGAATGGCAACGTTAGATGCTGTAGATCAATTAGGGAGAGTGTATCAACATGGGCAAAAAGTAGCTTTTCCTGCCGATACATTAACTTCCCGTCCGATTCGTTTAGATTCTATTTTTAATCCTTTCCCAAAGGGATTGACAATTGCAGATTCATTGTATTTCAGCTTTTATTATCAACCGGGTGGAGGTATCGGGCAGCCTTGGAACCATTTGGGTAATGCCCCGGAACCGGATGATTCACTACTACTTGAATTTGGCTATTATACCGGAGATACCGTATTAGCATATTATGTGAACGAATTGTTTATTGCCGATAAAGACTATGCCATAGGGGATACAATTTTTAGTTCCTGTGATTCCACCTTGTTCATAGTTTTAAGCGGAGAATATAAACAAGGAGATAGTCTATATGTGCCTTGTGATTCCGTATTGGCATTAGAAACGAAATGGATAAGGGTATGGTCCTCCGAAGGAATGACATTGGAAGCTTTTGTTGATACCTTTTATTTGGATACTGCCAATTTGCTTTTTCAGCAAGTCATGATTCCTATTGATGATTCTCTATATTTCAACAAAGGGTTTCAATTCAGATTTCGAAATTATGCTTCTTTGGAATATACCGATAACAATCCTACTTGGGCAAGTAATGTTGATTTTTGGAATGTGGATTATATTCGTTTGGATAGAGCAAGAAGTTGGACAGATACAGTCATTGACGATGTGGCATTTTCAAATAATCCCGGAAGTGTTTTAGCCCACTATCAATCCATGCCTTGGTCACAATTTAAAAATAATCAAACCAATGAATTAATAGATGATTTTAAAGTTAACCTATCAAATTTATCGGGAGTAGTAAAAAATACTTCCTATAAATATATCATTACTGATGAAACAAATCAAAAGATTGATGATTATGATGGAGGATCCTACAATATATCTCCTGTTTTTTCTTCCGGTTTTCAAACCTATCAACCACATGCAAATCCTTCGTTTTCATCTACATTTCCCTCTGATAATAAAGACAGTGCTATTTTTAATGTCATACATATTTTTAAGGAAGCCGGTAGCGGAGATAAAAATCCGAAGAATGATACCGCAATCTTTCAACAAAAATTTTATAACTATTTTGCGTATGATGATGGTATTCCGGAATCAGGGTATACGGTATTGAATGTATATTCATACAGAACCTCCATGGCACTTGGGTTTTCATTGTATAAAGCGGATACATTGAGAGCGATAGAAATGTACATCAATCAGGTTTTAAATGACCTTAACAATTTTCAATTTAATCTGACTGTCTGGGCTGATAGCAGCAATTATCCCGGAAAAATAGTATACAGTGAGTTAATTGAACAAGAATACAGCAATGATTTATATGGTTTTCAACGGTTTTATTTAAATAATCCCGTTCCGGTTTCAGGAAAATTCTATATTGGTTATCAAATTGAGACTAAAAATTATTTAAATGTCGGTTTTGATCAAAATAATACAAGTGAAACCATTTTTTATAAAACAGGTAATTACTGGGAAAAGAGTTTTCTTTTTGGGACTCCTATACTGCGTCCTTTTTTAGGGAAAGAATGGACTCCGGTAAGTGTAGATGATACCGAAGCAAGTGTAAGCTTCCAAATCAATCTGTATCCTAATCCTGTTAATGATATTTTGTATATAATTTTATCAGACAAAATAGAACCTAACGATATTCAAATGGAAATATTTACTGTTAACGGACAAAGAATTTACAGTGGTAATTACCGTGAAAACATTAATATCTCCAACTATCAATCGGGATTTTATGTATTGAAAGCGTATCATAAAACTACCCGAGAAATGCTGCAATCTAAATTTATTGTTTATCACTAAACACAGGATATTATGCTAAATATAATTCTTTTCGGTCCTCCCGGTTCGGGAAAAGGAACGCAATCAAAAATGTTATTGAAAAAGTATAAATTGGAGTATATCTCTACCGGTGATATTTTGCGTGATCAGATTTCTAAACAAACACCTTTAGGGCTAGAAGCTAAAACGATTATAGATAAAGGACAATTGGTTCCTGATGAGTTAGTGGTGCAATTATTGGAAGCAAAATTAACAGAAAATAGTGATGCAAACGGTTTTATTTTTGATGGTTTTCCACGAACCTTAGTTCAAGCATATATATTGGAAGGATTACTGTTGAAGATTAACACTTCGCTCAACATGGTTATTGCGTTGGATGTAGATAGAAATGAACTTACCAAACGTTTGCTGAATAGAGCACATATAGAAGGGAGAAGTGATGACAATGAGATTGTTATTCAAGAGCGTTTTCGTGAATACGATAATAAGACCATGCCGGTAATACAGTTTTACAAAAACAGAAATATGTTTTCATCAATAGATGGAATCGGAACACAGGAAAAAGTTTTTGAACGTGTAGAGAGTGTGATTGATAGCGTAGTTAAAAAATCTTCCTATAATGTGGTTTTAATAGGGCGCCCCGGTTCCGGTAAAGGAACACAAGGAGAAATTTTTGCTAAAAAACACAATTTTCATTATTTGTCAACCGGAGAATTATTATTAGCAGAGATTAACAAAGAAAGTGATATTGGGAAGAATGTAAAGTTCTTGTATTCGAATGGAATAAGTGTGCCTGATGAATTAATCATTAAATTAGTGGAGGAAGAAATGGCGAAATACAATGAAAATAGAGGGTATATTTTTAAAGGCTTTCCCCGCACATTGGTGCAAACCTATATTTTAGAAGGCATGTTAAGAAGAATGAACAGCTCCATTTCGTTGGTAGTATATTTAGATGTTCCCATGTTGGATTGTTTTAAACGTTTATCAAAACGCGCACAAACTAATGATGTGCGTCCTTATGATAAAACAACGGATTTGATTATAGGAAGAATGGAAGAATTTGAAACCAAAATTAATCCGGTAATAAAATATTTCAAAAGCAAAAATAAATTAGTTCGTGTAAGCGGAATAGGCAGTCCGGAGGAGGTAGCTGAAAAATTGGATGAAATCCTTGTAAAATCTTTAAAGAAAATTATTTAATTATTTTACTACATAATTTTTAGCACTTACATGATTATAATAGGATTGTATCAAAGCTTTTAGATGTTTCTTAGCCTTTTGTTGCGTTTCTTTGTTTTCAGTAACAATATTTTTTTTCTGAAAAAGATCATCGGAAGTAAAAGCAGAAACAATACTATTTTCATTCATATAAATAGTAATTGAATCTGTAATGCATTGATATACCTCGTTGATGTAATTTGTTGCCATCGGGAAACGTTCTTTTTCATTAAAAACATCGCGTCCGAAAGCAAAATAAGGTTTGTTATATCCGATTAATCCTAAAAGCGTAGGCATCACATCTAATTGCTGTGTTACATGCGTATCGGTACCTTGTATTACATTATCAGGTGTATATATAAAATAAAAAATTGCGCTTCTGCCTTTAGGTAAGCGTGTTTGAGGGGCATACATTTCAGGGGATCCATGGTCGGCAATAAAAATAAAAATGCTATTGTTATACCATGGTTCCTTTTGAATGCGCTCGAAAAGTTTTCGTAACGATACATCCGTATAAGCAACACAGGGTTGTACCAGACTATGTCCTTTGGGCATTTTATCTGCATAGTCAGGAGGTAAAGTGTAAGGATGATGGGAGGTTAGATTGAAAATGCTGACACAAAAGGGTTGTTTCATCGTTTCAATTTTATCTGCCATAAACTGATAAAAAGGCATGTCGAATACACCCCAAAAGGGCTCTATAGTATTGACATTTACAGGATAATCTTTTTCATAATCTTCTTTGGAAAAAAAAGTTTCAACTCCTGCCATCGAAGCATACGCTTCAAAAAACATGGAATTTCTTTCTGTTCCACAGAAAAAAGAAGTACTATATCCTTCTTGTGATAAAATATAAGGTAATCCTTCTAATTTTCCAAGTGATTGAGGCATCATCACAAAAGGTTTTTGATAAGAAGGTATAGATGTTAGAATAGAAGGTAATGCTTCAATGGATTTCATTCCGTTAGAAAAAGCATTTGTAAATGTATAGCTTTTTCGCATCAATGAATCAAGAAAGGGGGTATAGCCATCGCTGTCAGGGTACAATTCAGGGCAATAAAATTTTGAATGTTCTTTACTGAAACTTTCTAAAATGAAAATTATAATATTTCGTTTTCCTAATTCATAAGCAAATGTTGATTTTGGATAATGATAAGGAGAATAAATAGTTGAAAGTTCCTTTTCATCGAAATAATTCGGGTTTTGCAATGATTCCAATTCAATGGTTCGCAACAGACAAAAGGGATTGCTTAAAATCAAATGCGCTTGCTGTGGTGTTTGGGTATACCAGGCCGCATTGCATAAATTATAAGGACGAAGTTTTGGATTGAAGCCTCCTCTTGCTCCGCCTAAACTGACCAAAATAAATACACAAAAAAGAAAAACATGAACAGGATAATAAAAATACGATTTTTTTATTGTTGAAGGATAATAGGGAATTTTTTTATAAACAAATACAAGGAATGCGATACAAAAAAAACCTATAAAAATAAGCCAAGAGTTAGCCCAAAGATAATCCAGAAATATAGGAAGTGTATTGTCATTGTGCGTAAAATGAAATTCTTCAGCAGTAATACGTTTTTGAGCATAATGAAAATAAACAACATCCATCAGATTTAATACAATAAGTAAAAAAGTATTGGTAACTAAGTATATCCACAATAATATTTTTTGGTAAACGGCTTTTGAACGTGCTCGTATAGGCAATAGGGATAAAACAATGAAAAGTCCATTAGCATAGATTATTGAAATGGTGTTAAAGATAAAAGATCCATGGAAAAGTGTGAAGACTTCCGAAATACTTATAACGCCAATAAAATCTTGATTATAAAAATAGAATATGATTTGAGAGATACCTAAAACAATGTATAATGCAACTAGCCTAAAAAGCATTACACTGATTTCGTTGAAAAGTATGAGTTTGATTACCTTGTTTTTCAATGATGTTTTTTATAATATATATAATAGATAAAACGCTGGCAAAAGTATAAAAAAATATGGAAATTTATAGTTATTTCCCTAAAATTATGGAAACTAAACAGGATTAATTTAAAATGTGTGATCATTAGGTGCGATATGGCATTAACAATTTTTTAATATTATTTGCGTTATAAATAAATTAAGAAAATACCGTATGGAGAATGAAAACTTTATTGATTACGTAAAAATTATGTTTCGCTCAGGGAAAGGAGGAAAAGGTTCCGCGCATTTAGCACGTACGGCTCAAACTCCCAAAGGTGGACCCGATGGTGGTGACGGAGGAAGAGGCGGTCATATCATTCTTCGCGGGAATGCTCAGTTATGGACATTATTGCATCTTAAATACACCAAACATGTGTATGCTGAAGATGGTCAATCGGGAGGGAAAAATCAGTGTTCAGGCAAAGGCGGAGAAGATAGTATCATACAAGTTCCTTTGGGAACTATCGTTAAAAATGCCGAGACATTTGAAGTAGAAGCCGAAGTTTTAGAAGATGCTCAAGAAATTATTCTGATGAAGGGCGGTAGAGGGGGACAGGGAAATGTACATTTTAAATCCTCAACATTTCAGACCCCACGTTTTGCTCAGCCCGGAGAAGAAGGAATAGAAGATTGGAAAATATTAGAACTTAAAGTCTTAGCTGATGTAGGCTTGGTCGGATTTCCAAACGCCGGTAAATCAACATTTATTTCGGTAGTATCTAATGCAAAACCCAAAATTGCGAATTATCCGTTTACTACTTTGAAACCAAACTTAGGGATGGTTAAATATAGAGATGATTTTTCTTTTGTGATTGCCGATATACCGGGTATTATTGAAGGAGCAGCAGAAGGAAAAGGCTTAGGATTAAGATTTTTAAAACATATTGAACGAAATTCTATTTTACTTTTTTTAATACCCGTGGATAGTGAAAATATTAAAAATGAGTATAAAATTTTAATCCATGAATTAAAAAAATATAATCCAGAATTATTGGATAAAAAAAGAATATTAGCAATTTCGAAATGTGACTTACTGCCTGCTGTTGAACTGGCAAAAATTAAAAAGAAAGTACCTGCCGATGTGCCTGTAGTATATCTTTCTTCTCATACTCAAATGGGAATTACTGAAATCAAAGATTTATTATGGCAATTATTGAATTAATAGCTGAATAAACGATATAATTTATGAATAATGTAATTTTTTTTGATGATGTTTTTAAAGAAAATTTACTTCCGTTGACCTATACTCGTCCTCAAGCCGACATTCGAATAGGGATACTTACCATCAGAGAAAAGTGGGAAAAACGCTTACAAATAAAAACATCTAGTCTGACAGAATCATACCTGACAGAAAAATATCCTTTGCATCTTGAAGCTAATAATTTGTTTATATCCGCTTCTGTTTGTCCAACAGATGAATTAGTAGATGCAGTGAAACAATTACAAAACGGACAGACATTATGTAAAAATGAAATCATTATTGCTCATGCATTAAAATCATTACCTGAAGATATATCTACCTATTGCGGTGAAAAAATAGAATATAAAGGAAATTTTTTCAACCTAAGGCATTTGTGGGATATCTTTGTGCATAATGGCAGTGAATTACAATGTGATTTTGATTTATTGACTAGAGGGAGAAAATCACAAATTCTTAGCAGTACAAATACATTGATAGGAAATAAGGAGAATGTTTTTATTGAAGAAGGAGCTGTGATAGAAGCATCCGTGCTGAATGTTAATCAGGGGAAAATATACATTGGAAAAAATGCTGAAATCATGGAAGGATGCCTTATTAGGGGCTGTTTTTCTTTAGGCGAAAATTCACAACTTAAGATGGGAGCTAAAGTGTACGGACCCACAACAATAGGACATCATTGTAAAGTGGGAGGAGAAATTAACAATGTGGTATTTTTCGCTTATAGCAACAAAGCACATGACGGTTTTATGGGTAATTCGGTAATCGGTGAATGGTGTAATATTGGTGCTGATACTAATACATCTAACTTGAAAAATGATTATAGCGAAGTGAAATTATGGGATTATAAAAGTAAAAAATTTCAAAAAACGGGAGAGCAATTCTGTGGATTAATCATGGGTGATCACGTGAAATGTGGGATAAATGTTATGTTTAACACAGGTACTATTGTGGGTGTGGGATCTAACCTTTTTGGTGCAGGGTATATGCCCAATTTTGTGGCTTCTTTTCAATGGGGAGGACCCGGAGGCTTTCAAGATGCACGTTTGGATAAAATACTATGTATCGCAGAAAAGGCATTTAAACGAAGAAATTTAGTATTTGACGAAAGGGAAAAAGAGATATTATTGGGGATTTATAATTATGCCAACAAACAAAAAGAACCTCATTTCCCGAATTTTTACATTATATAAGTTGATTATCTTTTGTGTTAAAAAAAATAGTACTTTTGTAAACCTTTTTATCGCGGATGTGGCGTAATTGGTAGCCGCGCTAGACTTAGGATCTAGTGTCGAGAGGCGTGGGGGTTCGAGTCCCTTCATCCGCACAAAACCGTCAGTAAATGACGGTTTTTTTTGTTTTTTTAAATTAAATATTAATATATTGTATAACATTATTTTAAATATAAAATAATATGTTTAAAGCAATAAAATAATAAAAGTAACGTAATAATAATGTTAAAAAAAAAATAAAAACAATGCGTATTGAGAAGTTAATTATACCATTTATTTTCTATGTAATAACAACTCCATTTTCCCTTCTTGCACAGCAGAAATTAACTATGCAAGAATGTCAGCAATGGGCGATAGAACAGTCTTCTGCCTCTTCACAATTAGAAAATTTAGAACGATTAAGACAAATTAAACGTCAAGTTATTAAATCCTTTATTCCGGAAATCAGTTTAAATGCTAGTGCCAGTTATCAATCCCATACATTGCCAACGTTTCAATCTGAGAACAACCCTTCGTTTTTAGATATAAACAATCCTATAAATAAAGATCAGTATTTGATTAGCCTTGATTTAATACAAAAAATTTGGGATGGAGGAATTTCAAAAAGTCAACAAAAATATGATGATATTACTTCAGATATTGCTGTTCAAAATGTACATATTACAAGCTATGAGTTTAAAGAAGAAATAGGAAAAATGTTTTTGACTGTGTTGTATTTACAAGAAAACATTAAAGTGATAGAATCCAGTATTTTGACATTAAAAGAAGATTTAAAAAAACTAAAAGCATTATTTGCTAATGGGATTATTCTTGAAAGTAATGTATATATTTTAGAAGCAGAAATAATGCGGATAGAACAGGAATTAAAACAAATAGAAATGCAACAACAATCTATTCGCAGTGCATTATCGGAGTTTACAAAGAAAGACTTACAAAGAGCAGAATTTGTTTTAACAGTAACGGAGTCTATAGATACAACACTTCAAAGTAATCGTCCGGAATTTACATTATTTCAATTACAACAATCAGCATTGGAATGCCAAAAGAAAGTCCTTATCGGTCAAAGTATGCCAAAGATAAATGTTTTTGCTTCAGGAGGATATGGGCGTCCAACCTATAATCTTTTAAGTAATGATTTTGATTTTATGTACATTGTAGGAGCTCAGTTACATATTCCTATTACCTCATGGGGCTCTGCAAAAAACGGGAAAGATTATCTTGAGATACAAAAGAATTTAATTTTTTCACAAGCAGATGCATATCGGCAAAATTTACGAGTAAAGATGATGGAAAAATTAAATGAAATGGAAAGTTTGAAAAATTTACTTTCTAGTGATGATAAGATCATTGATAAACGAAGTTTTATCGTAAGCATTTGTAAAAAACAATTGGAAGAAGGAGTGATAACAGCAAATGATTATATAAAAGAAATAAATGCCTTAAATGAAGTTATGCTTAATAAGGAATTGCATATAATTCAGTTAGAGCAAGCAAAAATGATTTTTAATTCATTAAAGGGCAGATTGTAAGAGATATTGTAATATGATACCAAGTTATTCAGCGGGTATTGACATTGGTTCTACCACATTTAAATTAGTTGTTGTCAACGAAAAAGGAGATATCCTATTTTCCGATTATCGTCGTCATAATACAGATATACGATTAGCAGGTCAAGAAGCATATAAAAAATTGTTTGATACGATAGGAAATTGTTACCTGAATGTAGTAATGACAGGCTCTGTTGGAATGGGTTATGCCGATAAATTAGGCGTTACCTTTGTTCAAGAAGTTGTAGCCTCTGCCGAATTGATAAAACATAAATTTAATGATGTACATACTTTTATCGACATCGGAGGGGAAGATTCAAAAATGATTTTCTTTGAGAAAAATAAAGCTCCGGATATACGTATGAATGGAAATTGTGCGGGAGGTACAGGTGCTTTTATAGATCAAACAGCAGCATTACTCGGAATAGATACCTTCGAATTAAATCAATTGGTATTAGGAGCAACTACTATTTATCCGATAGCATCCCGTTGCGGTGTGTTTGCTAAAACAGATATTCAAAATTTAATAAGTAGAAAAGTAAGTAAAAATGACATTGCAATTTCTGTTTTTAATGCCATAGCGATTCAAGTGATAGCATCGTTATCAAGAGGAAGTGATATTACACCGAGAATATTTTTTTGTGGAGGTCCTTTTGCTTTTTTACCTGAATTAAAAAATGCTTTTCTTCGTCAATTAAAACTTACCGACGATGACATCATATTGCCTGAAAATGCAGCTTTAATTCCAGCATGGGGATGTGCTATTACGTCTAATAAAAAATCCAAAAAGGTATTATTATCGTCTTTAATAAAAGCATTAGAATCGAATAGAAAAAATCCTTTTGAAGATGATATGCAGGGACGTTTACCGGCTTTATTTACATCGGAAATAGAATTAAATGCTTGGAAAAAGGATAAAAATAAACATTCCGTACAGCATATTGATTGGGATGAACTCGAATCACTTGATTGCTATCTCGGTGTTGACTCGGGCTCTACAACCACTAAAATAGTACTGATTGATAATAAGGAACGAATTGTCTTTAAAGATTATAGCAGAAATGAAGGAGATAGTTATCATGCTTTCCTTCATGGATTGAAAAAATTGAAAACAGAAGCCGACATACATCATAAAAAAATTCGTATATTGGGTAGTGCCACAACAGGTTATGGTGAAAATCTTATTAAAACGGCTTTCAATCTGCATAAAGGAATTATTGAAACCATTGCACATTTTCTAGCTGCAAAAAAAATACTTCCGGAAGTAAGTTTCATCCTTGATATAGGCGGACAAGATATGAAAGCCATCTTTATCGACAATGGAGTAATTAAAAGGTTAGAAATCAACGAAGCATGTTCTTCCGGTTGCGGATCTTTTATCGAAAGTTATGCCAATATGTTGAATTATCCGGTAGCAGAATTTGCTAAAATGTCGTGTTATGCTAAAAATCCCTGCGATTTGGGTACTCGTTGCACAGTTTTTATGAATTCAAAAGTAAAACAAGCCATGCGGGAAGGAGCAGCTATAGAAGATATAGCCGCCGGTTTTTCTTATTCGGTAGTTAAAAATTGTTTGTTTAAGGTACTGAAATTAAAAGATATTAAAGAACTTGGCTCCCATATCGTTGTTCAAGGAGGTGCATTTCGTAATTTATCCATTGGGAAAGCACTTGAGTTATTAACCGGTGCAGATGTAGCTTTTTCGGATATACCTGAAATGATGGGTGCGTATGGTGCGGCTCTTTATGCAAAATCAAATTCTAAAGAAACGGATAAAGTTATTCATATAGATAAACTTTTAGAATTACAAAGCTATACATCAGAAATTGAAATTTGTACAGGTTGTGAAAATAGTTGCACCGTTAAAAAATTCGTTTTTTCGAATGGCAACACGTATTATTCAGGAAATAATTGTGAAAAAATCTATTCGAATAGAACAGAATCTCTCCAAAAAGGCGTGAATCAACATCAAGAAAGGTATAAATTATTATTTAAAAGGGAAACGGTTTTATCTACGAACCCAAGTCTCATTATTGGTATTCCTAGAGCTTTAAGTATGTATGAACACTATCCTTTTTGGCATACGCTTTTAACAGAATGTAATCTAAAAACCGTTTTGTCTAAATCTTCAACTAATAAATTGTATGAAAAAGGGATACAATCTATTATGGCTGATAACATTTGTTTTCCTGCCAAATTAATGCACGGACATATAATGGATCTTATCCAAAAAAAAGTAGATAGAATTTTATACCCTTACACCATTTTTGACACAAAGGAAACATCAAAGGCTCATAATAGTTATAATTGCCCTATTGTTGCCGGTTATTCAGATGTAATAAAAAGTTCGATAGATGCAAAAATGAATTACGGTATTCCTCTAGATGCCCCTACCGCTTCTTTTAAAAATGAAAAACTTTTATATAAATCTTGTAAAGAGTATTTAACTTCGCTCGGTATAGATAAAAAGATTATTAAAAAAGCGTTTGAAAAAGCCCTTAAAGTGCAGCAAGACTATGTACTTACACTTGCTGTTCAAAACAAACGTATTGTAGAAGATGCAAAGAAAAATAATCGTATGGTCATTTTACTTGCAGGCAGGCCTTACCATATTGATCCTCTTATTCAACATAAAATCGGCGATGCGATTGCTGATATGGGGATAGATGTTATTACTGAAAACATTTCGTTATATAGGGACGATGAAGTGTTTAAAGAAGTACATAGTATTTCTCAGTGGGCTTATCCTAATCGTGTTTTGAAAGCGGCACATTATGTGGCAACTACAGATGAAAACATTCATTTTGTTTTACTTACTTCTTTTGGGTGTGGACCGGATGCTTTTATTATTGATGAAATCAACGATATATTGAAACGAAGAGGGAAAGGAATGACCATATTGAAAATTGATGATGTTAACAATATTGGCTCTTTACGGTTACGTATTCGATCATTGGTTGAGAGTTTGAAATTTAGTGGAGGAGAAAGAAAAATTATCCCATTCAAAACATTGCCTACTTTTACGAAAGAAGAAAAAAATCGTACTATATTAGCTCCTTATTTTGCAGATTCCTATTCCGAATTATTACCGGCATTGTTTCAAATTATGGGCTATAAATTGATAAACTTGCCTCCTGCTGATACTGACACTGCCGAAATAGGTTTGAAATATGCCAACAATGATATCTGTTATCCGGCTACGCTTGTTGTTGGAAGCATTATTAAAGCAATGCAAAGCGGAAGCTATAAATCCGATGATATTGCGATTGGTATAACACAAACCGGTGGTCAATGTCGTGCATCAAATTATATCGCTCTTATTAAATCGGCTTTAATCAGTGCCGGTTATGATAATATTCCTGTTATTTCTGTAGCTTTTGGAAAGGATATGATGAACGAACAACCGGGTTTTAAATTAAAATTAAGAGGAAATATTTTAATAGCCCTCTTTGCTCTTTTGTATACAGATTGCATTTCAAAACTATATTATGCTTCCGTTGTGAGAGAAAAAGTTAAAGGTGTGGCAAAAGAATTACGAAAAAAATATATTGATTTAGCAATCCCCTATATAGTGAAAAGAAACACAAAAGGATTAAAAAAGCTATTTAAACAGGCAATTAATGAATTTGATTCTGTGATTGAACATAAAGATAACATACCCATTATCGGAGTTGTAGGTGAAATTTATGTAAAATACAATTCTTTTAGTCATAAAAATGTTTTAGAATGGTTGTCAAGCGAAGGGGTAGAAGTAGTAGCTCCTTCTATGTATAATTTTTTTATAAATAGTTTTGTAAACAATCACATTAATAAATACAATCATATTCAAGAAATAGGTTATCCATTATTTGTAACCGATACTCTCTATAATATTGTGTATGGTTTTGCTAAAAGTTTTGATAAGATAGGGAAATCGTTTCGTTATTACCGACCTTTTGCCGATATTTTTCATGATGCTAAATTGGCATCTAAAATTATTAATCTTTCAGCTAATTTTGGAGAAGGATGGTTAATCCCTGCAGAACTTGCCGGGTTTGCAGAAAATAAAATCTATAACGCCGTAAGTCTTCAACCTTTCGGATGTATTGCCAATCAGGTTATCTCTAAAGGAATTGAAAAAAAACTTAAAAAAATATATCCACAAATGAATCTTTTATTCCTTGATTTCGATGGAGGTACTTCAGAAGCTAATATTTTTAATCGCCTTCATTTTATGGTTGAAAATGCAAAGCAATCTTTGTTAAAAAAAAGAGAATAAAATTAAACTAACAATTTAAATAATAATTATTTAATAAATTGCATAACTGATTTTTATATTTGTTTTTTTGCATTTTATTTCAAATTAATATTTAACATACAAAAGTCTTGTATTTTGTCGTTTGATATATGATATATATTTTTTTCTTTAACATATAAATATAGTGAGGAGTACTAAGTTTTACATTCAGCATAACCTTCTTCGATGCACGATAACTCTTGTTTTAATGCATAGCTCTTTTTGTTTTTCACAATCACAGTTGAAAAGCGTTAATGAAAAAAATCTTTATTTCGATAGTTTGAATTTAATATATAAACAACAACAAATAGACAGTTTATTTAATTATATTGTGAAGGAGAAACAATTTAATGGTACATTTCTTATAGCGCGCAATAATGTTGTTTTTTACGAAAATGTAGCGGGATATGCTTGTTTTCAACAGAAAACGCCTTTACATATTAACACTTCTTTTGAAATAGCATCTGTGAGTAAAATGTTTACTGCTGTTGCCATATTGATGCTTTATGAAGAAGGAAAAATAGCATTAAATAAAGATGTTCGTGATTATTTGCCGGAATATCCCTATGCGAACATCACTGTTCATCAGTTATTATGTCATCGTTCCGGATTACCTGAATATTTTAAATTTGCTGACAAATATCATAAAAATTCCTCTTTTCCATTAACTAACGATAGCTTGCTTTCCATGCTTAAATTTCGCAATCCTAAATGTAATTATATGCCAGACAAACTATTTGAATATTGTAATACTAATTATGCACTACTAGCTTCTATTGTTGAAAGAATTTCAGGTGTGTCTTTTTCTCAATTTCTTCAAGAAAAAATTTTTGATCCTTTGGAAATGAAAGTGACATTTCTTTACCGCTTTAGCTCTAATCAACCAATTATGTATGGTTATAAAAGCAACAAAAGAGTATATGAGAGAAATTATTTATCGGGAGTAATTGGAGATAAAGGAATATTTAGCTCCGTACATGATTTGTATGTTTTTAATAAAGCTTTATTTTCGGAAACTATCATTAAAAAAGAAACTCTATCGTTGGCTATTTCTCCTCATCATTCTGAATTATCTGTATGTAATAATTATGGTTATGGATTTCGATTGAGTTGTGATAAAAATGAAAATCAATTAATATATCATGGTGGTTTATGGAACGGAAATCATAGCTTATTTATTTATCGTCCTATAGATAATATTTTCATTGTTTTTCTAAGTAATGTTTACAATAATAGTTTTATTTGGAGAAGCAGCGATATTCTACGTATCATGGATGAGTTATAAAACTATTTTTTTATGTATCTTTGCATTTTAAAAAATTAATAAACAATAATCAGATGAATCAACCTAAAGAAGCTTGGGGATCGCGTTTGGGATTGGTTTTAGCGATGGCAGGGAATGCGGTCGGATTAGGAAATTTTTTACGTTTCCCCATTCAAGCTGTTCAAAATGGAGGAGGTGCTTTTATTCTTCCTTATTTATTGTCTTTTATTTTATTAGGGGTTCCTTTAATGTTCGTCGAATGGTCAACAGGAAAATTTGGGGGTATTAATGGATTCAATTCACCTCCATATATTCTTCAAAGTATTGATAAACGTAAAATTTGGAAGTATATAGGTGCTCTCGGAATATTTTCCAACATTGCCATAGCGTCTTATTATTGTTATATTGAAAGTTGGACAATGTCGTATGTATATCATTCTATCATTGGAACGTTTAGAGGTATGTCGGAAACAGGAGTTTCAAACTTTTTCGATAATTATCTAGATGTAAAAAGTTCTACTACAGGTATTCCTTTTGAAGCAATTATCTTTTATATTTTATGTTTAGTTTTGAATATATGGATATTAAGTCGAGGTTTGCAAAAAGGTATTGAAAAAGTAGCTAAAATTTGCATGCCTCTACTTATTTTGTTCGGTATATTTCTTGCGATCAAAGCCTTTACCTTAAAAGCAGGAAAAGATGGTGCTGTTTTCGATGGTTTAGTAGGATTAAATTTTTTATGGACTCCACAATTAGATTCGCTTGCAAACCCGAAAGTTTGGCTGGCAGCAGCCGGGCAAATATTCTTCACTCTTTCGTTGGGAATGGGTTGTATTCAGTGTTATGCATCTTATTTAAAGAAAAATGATGATATTGTTGTTAATTCGTTAACAACCGGTTTCACGAACGAATTTTGTGAAATTGTTATCGGAAGTGCAATTATTATTCCTATCTCAATAGGTTATTTTGGCATTGATAAAGTAGTAGAATTGGCTAGTTTTGGAGGTTTTGGATTAGGATTTCGATCGTTACCTTTCCTTTTTAATCAATGGGGAGCGGTGATGGGTGTTTTAGCAGGAGTTGCTTTTTTTGGATTGCTGTTTTTCTCAGGAATAACCTCTTCGTTGGCTATGGGTTCACCTATTGTAGCTTTCCTTAAAGATGCTTTCGGCTGGGAACGAAAAAAATCATCATTGGCATTCGGATTTATTATTTTGCTATTTGGATTACCTACCGTTTTATTTTTCTCTCAAGGTGTTTTCGATCAGTATGACTATTGGGCAGGTACGGTTTCTTTAGTTGTTTTTGCTATGCTTGAAATGATACTATTTTCTTGGTTTCTCGGTATACCTAAAGGATGGAAATTAATACACATGGGGGCGGATATGAAAATCCCTGTTTTTTTTAAGTTTATATTGAAATTTGTAACGCCAACTCTCCTGATAATAATATTTTTAGCGTCATTATTAAAACCTAAAAATGATGATTGGTCGCTTTTGAGTTTTAAAGGATGGGAATTAGATAATGCCAGCATCATAGGCGAATTGCGACATCAGGGAATAGGTCCCAATAATGAATGGATTTGCGATTATTTCTATTCAGAAAATCAAGGCATTGTCGATTCTATTTATACATATAATAACAGAAATTATATTCGAATTTCAGCTGATAATTTATCAAAAGCGTATGAATACAAAGCAAAACATCAACTGATGGTGTACCTTAACGATATGGTTTCTATTGGCGACAAACTCTATTCCGGAACTGTCATAAACAAAGTTTTTTATATTGACTTGTCGCGAATAGCTCTCCTATCACTATTGATATTTTTAGGTATCCTTATCAGAATAGGTTATGTTAATATAAAAAAGAATTACAATTCTTCCAAAGACTTTTTTAATCAAATTGAAACGTTCGATAAGGAGTCATCTATTAAATAATATACTTTTGTAAAATTAAAATATTTCAAATATGAATAACTCCGCCTTAATTATTATGCTTTCCGTACAGATAACGGTAACAGTAATTACAATATATTTTTTTATCAAAATGTTAAAACCATCAAAAAAACAATAATGAGATATTCCTTAATTTTCGCCTTCTTTTCGATTTTTTTTGTGAATATTCAGCTTAATGCACAAGATAGTTTGTTTTTTCGTGAAACCATTGCGAACTTAGCTTCTCCGGAATTTCATGGACGTGGTTATGCTTTTAAAGGTGATAGTATTGCTGCTGATTATATTGCGGAAAAGTTTAAAAAATTCAATCTTGAAAAATGGACACCTGATTATTATCAGCCTTATAAAATAAACATGAATGTATTTGAAGGCGATGCAATCGTCTCTTTTGGAAAGGAATTTTCAAAGCCTGAACTTTTTGAAAATTTCCAAATTATGGCTTATTCTTCTTCATTGCATGGTTCTTTTAAAGTTAAACCCATAAAAGCTGAAGACATTTTCAATAACAAACTCAAAGCTTTTCCTGCTGATAATAACACTTTTGTATATATTGATATAAGCATGTTAGATACCAAAGATTCCATGCAATTAAAAATATACAATAAAGTCATCGAAACGACATTTTTAAATACGCTGGGTGTTCGTGGGTACATATTGGTAAGCAATAATTTATTAAGTTGGCGTTTGGCTTTAGGGCAAAAAATGACTAATCACGTAACCATTAATATTACAAAAGAATGTCTTCCCAAAAAGCCAAAAAGTATATCTGTTAATGTGGACAGCCGTTATATAGAAAATTATCAAACACAGAATGTATGTGCATATGTGAAAGGAAAAACCTATCCTGATTCTTTTTTTGTCTTTGTGGCTCACTATGATCACTTAGGGCATTTTGGGAAAGATTATATCTTATACGGGGCCAATGATAATGCGAGCGGTACTGCTTTTATCGTGGATTTAGCACGTCATTACAGTAAACCGGAAAACCAACCCGATTATTCCATTGCATTTCTTGCTGTAAGTGCTGAAGAAATAGGCTTATTAGGCTCAACATATTATGTGGAAAATAGTTTTTTTCCGATATCTAATATAAAAACTGTTATCAATTTTGATATGGTCGGTACAGGGGAAAATGGGATTACCCTTGTTTGCGGTAAAGCTTTTCCTGAAGAATTTAAAAAAATAGAAGGTTTAAATAATAAGAATTCGTATCTTCAAAAAGTTGTCGACAGGGAAGCTACTAACAATAGTGATCATTATCCTTTTTACAAGGAGGGAGCCATGGCGTTTTTTATTTATGCCATGGGAAATTCAGGACGATATCATCATACTTCCGATAGACTCGAAAATATGACCTTAGGAGGATACTCCGGTTTATTTAAACTTATTACTGACTACATTAACCTCTATAATGTTGAATAATGTCTAAACTTTATCTCGTACCTACTCCCATCGGAAATTTGGAAGATATAAGCTTAAGAGCTTTACGTATATTAAAAAATTCAGCAATGATTTTTTGTGAGGATACTCGGGTTACCGCTAAATTACTAAAACATTATGAAATTAGTAAAACAACCCTAGCCTATCATCAGTTTAACGAACACAAGCAATTATCAAATTTTATCCGTATTATTAATCAATATGATTCCGTCGCTATGGTAAGTGATGCCGGCACTCCGGGTATTTCCGATCCCGGTTTTCTGCTTATTAGAGAATGCATTAAAGAAAATATTGATATAGAATGTCTTCCGGGACCAAGTGCTTTTATTCCGGCATTGGTGAATTCCGGACTTCCTTGTGATCGTTTCTTTTTCTATGGTTTTCTCCCACATAAAAAAGGAAGACAATCTGCTTTGCAATACCTTGCCTCTCTTAAAGAAACCTTTATACTCTATGAATCACCTTTTCGCCTACTTAAGACATTAGAACAGCTATCAATTTGCTGCGGATACCAAAGGAAAGTCTGTGTTTCACGTGAACTCACAAAAATTTTCGAAGAAAATATTCGTGGCACTCTTGCCGAGGCTATTGCTTATTTTCAACAAAAAACTGTGAAAGGTGAAATTGTGATTATTATTGAAGGCAATAAAATTGAAGAATAGAGTTTATGAAAAGAAAAAATATACATTTTCATATCCAATATATCATCTTATTGGTGATTGTTTTCGCCTTGCCATTGAAACGAAGTTATATGCCACCGCTTTTGCTTTTACTTTCACTAAACTGGATAGTAGAAGTGCTGACGGACTCATTTTGCCTACTTATATGTCGGTTACGTAAAGAGCAATGTAATTTTATTTTTAAGTGGAAAATAATTCAACAAAACAACTTTACACTCCCACTTTTCCTTTATATCGGTTTGTTTGTTTTTTACACAATCGGTTTAGTCTATTCTGAAAATATGTCCTTTGGGAAAAATGATATTGTTTTGAAATTACCTCTGCTAGCTCTGCCTCTAATTGTATTTTCTTACGACCTAAAAAAATGGACTTTTGTTCGAATAAAAACACTTTTCAACTTTTATTTTGTCGGTTGTTTTCTTGCGATTGCATACAATGTGTATCATTCTTACATTAATTTTACGGAATATTATAATTATGCACATTTTTTTTATTTATTAGCCTCTTTTTTACATCATCCTTCCTATGCTTCCATGTTTTATACTTTTGCTTTGGCAGCTATAATTTATTTTTTGCTGAACAAAAAAACAACAATAATTGAAAAAGTTTTGTATTTTCTTTGTATACCTGTATTAATTGCTGAAGTATTTTTATTAAGTTCAAAAACTGCATTTTTGGTATTGTTTGTGCTTTTTATATTGTTGATAATTTATATTATCTTCAGTAAGCAGATTAAAAAAACCAATCTTTTATATATATTTTTTATTCTTTTGATTGGAGGAGGCATGTATACGTATCTCCCCGATAATTTTAACCGTTTTACAAAAAAAATAGAAAGTATAAAAGGAGTTGAAGATATTCGGAATGACGGTCGCTATACTATATGGCGCTATGCTGCACAAGTAGCCAAAGAAAATTTGCCTTGTGGAACAGGCAGCGGTGATGTGAAAGATGCTTTGAAAGAAAAGTATCTTCAAAAACTTGAGCTTGATTATTATGTTAGAGAATACAATTGCCACAATCAGTATTTGCAATTATTGGTTACACTTGGAATTTTTGGATGCTTGCTATTTATTGTCGGGCAAGTATACAGCATTGTTATTGCATACAAAAAAAAGTATTTTCTCTATTTTGTTTTTACCCTGATTGTGGGTATTAACTTTCTGACCGAAGCCATGCTTGAACGTCAATCCGGACTGGTATTTTTTGCAGTTTTCAATACTTTATTATTTGTTTTTGCATATATTGAAACTTTAAACGAATAGGCATGTCTGGTTATTATTTCTCCTTGAAACATATTACTTTACCCCTTTCAGTTCAGTTGGATGTTCCTACTTCTAAAAGTATCAGTAACCGGTTGTTGCTTCTTAAAGAGACTTTTGCTCCTAATCTAGAGATATGCCAACTTTCAACTGCTGAAGACACTCAATTACTCAAAAGTTTATTGTCTGAAATAAAAGCGAATTCATATCCTTCAAATACAATAAAAACTCTTGATGCTCGTAATTGTGGAACAGCCTATCGTTTTCTTTGTGCTTATCTTTGTTTCAAAAAAGGGGAATGGCTACTTAACGGTAGTGATGCAATGAAAAATAGACCCATAAAAGAATTGGTGGACGTTCTGTCTGCTTGTGGAGCACATATTATTTATATCGAAAAAGATGGGTTTCCTCCTCTAATAATTAATACAACAAAATCTTTACATATAGAAGGTTTGTTGACAGTAGATTCACAACGCAGCAGCCAGATAGTAAGTGCTCTTTTGATGGTTTTACCTTTAATGAAACAAAATGTAAATCTTCAAATTTCAGAAAACACTTCCTCTTTACCTTATCTATTCATGACTATCTCTATGATGCAAAGCTTAGGTATGGATATTAACATACAAAATAACAGCCTATATTATACGTATACACCTCCTATAACAAGAAACTTTTCTGTAACAGTTGAAGCTGACTGGTCGGCGGCAGCCTATTGGTGCGCTTGGCTTGCTTTGCATAAAAAAGGAAGTGTTTTTATCAAAGGACTGAAAGAAAGCGAACTCCAAGCTGACAGTATTATAGAAACTATTGTGTCACAATTTGGAGTTTGTTTAAATTATCAAAAAGAAGGAGCAATCATACATAAAATTAACGATAACAAACCTTCTTATTTGGATTTTAATGCACGTTCATGTCCCGACTTGGTTCCTACTCTTGCTGTGCTTTGTTGTGGATTACAAATTAAGGCAAGTATCAAAGGAATTGCTAATTTGGCCTATAAAGAAAGTAACCGAATAGATGCCTTGATTAAGGAACTGGGACAAATTGCGACTATCAATTATAATGATACGGCTTTGGAAATCTTACCTCTGAATAGGGAAAATAATTTTCCCCTTTGTTTTCATACATATAATGACCATCGTTTGGCTATGAGTTTTGCATTGCTTGCCGGTATTTTTCCGGAAGTATATATAGAAAATCCGGATTGCGTTAGTAAATCTTATCCCGAATTTTGGGAACAATTACAAAAATTAGGAGTGGAATGTAAGAACATAGTTTGCAAAAATTAATATTTTGTATTAATCGCACCTTTCGTGTAATCATCTGTTTTACAGTCCAGATATTAACGATTTTACTACAACTAACAAAATATTATATATATGGCATTCAGCATTATTTTTTGTAAAAACAAGTGGCACTTGCTTGTGCTTTTGGAGTTATAACAATATCGTTTAAGCAAACATGATCGGGAAGTGAAAGAACAAATGCAAGTACTTCGGCAATATCTTCACCGCAAAGTGGCACGTAGCCTTTGTACACCTTGTCTGCCGCAGCTTTATCTCCTTTAAAGCGTATGAGGGAGAATTCCGTTTCAGCAGCACCGGGAGCTATTTGGGTAACTTTAATTCCTGCTTGAAGCATGTCAATACGCATGGCTTTGTTTAAGGCATCAACGGCAAATTTAGTAGCACAATACACGTTTCCATTGGCATATACTTCTTTGCCAGCAATGGACCCAATATTGAAAATATGACCTTTTCCCCGTTGAACCATCAATGGGGCTATGCTACGTGTAACATACAATAAACCTTTGAGATTAGTATCAATCATGCGTTCCCAATCATCCATGTCTCCTTCGTGTATGGGATTTAATCCTACGGCTAATCCTGCATTATTTACCAACACATCAATTTGTTGCCATTTCTCCGGTAAAGAAGCATTAATATCTATTGTTTGTTTACGATTTCTCACATCATACACTAATGGTAATACATTACGAGCAAATGAAGTTTTTATCTCATTCGCCAATTCGTGTAACATCGCTTCTCTGCGTCCTGTGATGATGATATCATAGCCTTTTTGGGCCAATTTCAAAGCAACGGCTTTTCCTATACCGCTGGTAGCTCCCGTAATATATGCAATCATTCTAATTTTTTTTATTTTTTCCCTATTTTTTCTCCTCCAAAAATATATTTAGCTCCCACAAGGAAATTAATACGTTCGGAGGGATATTCATAATAATAAAAATTCCGCTGTGCAGCAAAATTGTTTACATCTAAAAAGAAAGATAAACGTTTGTTCCAACGGTATTCACAACCTAGATTAAAATCAAATATGGCTTTTAAAGGCAAAGCTCTTATGGCACCGCTTGGTGTTACGGAAGGACGATAAGCTCCGGTATGAATATAAAAACCAAAATTGAATATGAATTTATCTTTTAGATTATAAAAAGCATCCAAAGAAGTAGTAAACATAGGTTTATACCACGCTTTCTTAATTATAGAATCGGCAGTATAGAGATTGTAATCAAAGTTCAATACAACTTCAACTATCTCTTTGTAACGATAGGTTAAGTCAACATGGGCATTGGTATGTACTGATTGAGAATTGACAATGACAAAAGTATTGAATAAATTAACCGATGTATCCTTGAGCATAACACTTGCAGCAGTATCGTTAAAGAAGAAAGGCATATTATTAACTAGACCTAAGGAGGCACGAGCACCAAAAGTTAAAGAACGTGAAAGATTTGTTTTGGTTCCTGCATAAATCTGTAATAATTCATTTATAAAGCCTAGGTTAAGATAATCCGATAAATAGGGATTCATTTGCATTGACTCAAGATAAGAATAATGGCTCATGTCTCCACCTACTCCTACATAGAAAGTTAAAATATTTGGTACAACATTCATCAAGGCTTCTATATCGGGATAAATTCCGAAAACGGAACTATCACGTAAGCCTACAGCAACTTTAAATCCTATATGAAAAGCATAATTTCCGTAAACCATTTCCAATTTCGGATTTATATCAAACAACCAATTATCTTCTTTTAATGCTTTATTTACCCAGTTGTTATGAAAATAGTTGACACCGATATCCCCACCTATTTTTGCAAAATCCAAACGTGGAATTTCAATAGGCTTTAATAAACTTGAAGCAAATGCAAGTTGATGTTCATATGACTTGAAATTATCATAAAGGAAATTATAATCAAGTGAATATAGTTGTGAAAGAGACGATGATCGTTTTCCGTAATTACTTATAGCGTTGATACCGGCATAAGCATTGTGATATTGACGAACAGTTGTTTTTGCTTTTGGTAAATGCATATCTTTGATAGAATATAATTTTTTTAATGAATCGGTATTATACCCATAGCAATGCACAAAATCGTGATTATACCCTACCTCTCCTTCTAAAATGAAATTTTTTAAAAACCATTGACCGTAACCGTTTAACTCGGAATGAGAATAGGATGCCGGACCATAACTTTTTATTTTTCCGAAAAATGAATGATGTTTTACATTTACGCCATAGGCAAATTTTTTAGAGCGTAAATTACTATGACTAAATTCGAGATATGGTTCAGGATAGCCAAAGCCTACTTTAATATAATTGCGATACAAACGGACAATTTGGTCTTTTCCAACCTTTGGTGCATTAATGGGTTCCGGCACAAACTCATGCGTTAACACCATGTCTTCAATATCGTATTTAATCTCTTGTTGAATATTGCTTGTGTCTGTTATTTTTGCCGGTAGGCTTATTTTTGTCTGGGCATCTTTAATAGATGGATTAAAAGCTGATCTTACTTCTATGTCATATTGGGATTGTCCATACATAAATGTCGTATGAAAAAGTAAAACTGAAATAAGTATAATTATTTTATATGTCTTCATATGCCTAGTGATTAATATCATAATATTTTTTTTTATTCAGTGGGTCCTAAAATATTTTGTTCTTCTTGTTTTTTCTTTTTTTCCTGTTTCTGTTTTTCTATTTCCTCTTCTTGTGCTACAATCGCATTGTATTTGTCAAGCGCAATTTGTTTGAGGTCATCTCCATCATAGTTTTCTATAATGCTTGAATAGGTATGTTTTGCTTGGAAAGTATTTCCTTTTGATAAATAGATATCTCCCAATAAAATGTAACTTTTTGCCAACCAATAATCATGTGAGATATTGGTAAGTATTTCAAAGATTTTTTTCTCCGCTGCATCTAAGTTATCTTGCAAATAAGTGATATAAGCCAAATTATATAAGGCTTCGGAAACAAATTCCGATTTAGAAACTTTCGAGAGATATTCATATTCCTGATTTGCTTTTTTCAAATCATTTAACACCATTGCCGAACGAGCAATGATTATGTGGGCTTCATTGATGACATCAGGATTTAATTTATTTTCTTTTAATAAGAGATCTGCCATTGCAATAGCATTGGTGTAATCTTCTTTGAAATAAGAGGAGCGTGTCATGCCCAATAATGCATCTGTTTTTTGTGAAGGGATAGTTGTTTTTTTATGTAAAAGCGTATAATAGGATAGCGATTGTAGATAGTTAGCTTTTTTATAATATAAATCAGCAGCATTTTGTATAGCAATAATTTCAAATTGGTCCAATGGATTTTGAATAACAAATTCATAATTGGTTAAAGCTATATCATCGTTTGATTTACGCATAGCAATTTCGGCAAGATAAAAATGTGCATGAGTTGCGTATACGCCTTTAGGGAAACGTTGTACGTAAGCATTGAAGCCTTTTTCTGCTTCTTCAAATTGTTTGTTGAAATATTTCTCGCTTGCGGCATTGTACATAATCGTATCTTGATGTTCTATAGTAATATTTGCAAAAGATACATTTTTAACATAAACAAAAAACTCTTCTATATTTCCGGAAGATGAATAAATTGTTTCTATGTTTTTCAGTGCAGTGCCTGCTTCTTCAGATTGAGGGTATTCTTTCACTATTCCTTTAAAAATATCCAATGCTTTGTCGTCTTGTTCGGTATTGAAATATATCATACCAAGTTTTAACATTGAGGTTTTTAGTGATGGACTATTAGGATTATTTTCTATGAAATCTAGATAGATTTCTTCTGCTTTCTTGTTGTTGCCTACAGTGATATATGTATTTGCAATCTCTACACGAGCATCTGAAGTGTAATTTGATTTTGGATAGCTTTCTACCAGATTTTCTAATGTTCTGATTTTTGAGTCGAATAGTTGCATGCCTCCTTGAGATTGAGCTTTTTGGTAAAGTGCATAATCAACATCATATACATTGGCTTCTATTACTTTATCATAATATATTATTGCCTTTTGTAAATCTGAAGCCATATAATAACAATCTCCAATACGATTATATGCATCAACGATGATTTTTTGATCGTAAGAGCTGTGGTCTTGTATTTCGAAAGACAAGAAGTTTTTAATTGCTAGGCTATATTGTTTGTTTTTGAATTGTGCATATCCTAAATTATAATATCCCATGGGATACTCTTCCGTTTGTGTGGCATGGTTTGATGCAAAGAAAAGATTGTAATTATTGATTGCTTGATCATAATTGTTTTGTTGATAAGCTATTTCTCCTTTCCAGAACAGACTTTGTGCATAAATAACCTGGTTATAATTGTTTTCAATAGCAAGTTCGAAATAGGAGTCGGCTTCGTTTAATTTTCTATCGTTATATAATTCTACACCCCTATAAAACAATACTCTTTGGTATGCTTTTAAAAGAGACACACTTTTATGTTGTATTTTTTCCAAAGAGGCAATGGCAGCTTTGTAGTTTTTGGTTGTCAGGTAGATATTTGTTAATAGTTGTTCTGCTTCATTTTTAAGACTTGATTTAGGATACTCATTTAAAAACTTTTCAAATGCGGTGATAGATGGAACAAAAGGATTCGTAGTAAGTTCATATTGAAGTTTAGCGTAAGCAAACAAAGCATCTTCTGTAAGTATGGGATTCTTTTTTAATTCATAAGCCGATAAAAAAGCAGTAGAGGCAAATTCCTTTTGACCTGTTTTCAAATAACAATCGGCAAGTGTGAAATAAATATATTGATTAACACTATCATTATCTTTACAAAAAGATTTTGTCAGATGATTAATGGCTTTATCATATTGTTTTTCTTTATAATAACAAATTCCTACTTCATAAAAATCTTCACAAGTCAGTATTTCTGTTTTTTCAAGATAAGTTTCAAAATAAGGAATGGCCTCTTTGTATTGTTTTACTTGAAAATGTGATTGGGCAATGATGCGATTCATTTCACTTAACCGTTTTTGACTGCTTTTAGCCAATAATTCTGGAGCTTGTTGTATGATATCTTCATACTGTCCAAGGGCAAAATAGATGTGTGTAATATAAAAGGGAACAATGCTGCTGTAATTATCTTCATTTCTAAGTTTTTGAAATCCAATCAAAGCTGAATTATAATTTTTCTCAAGGTATAAAATATGCGAATAATAGAACAAAGCTTTCAATTGATATTGGCTTTCTTTATCTTTGGCTTTAGCTAAAAGCGGTTTGGCTTCATTGTATTTTTCTGTAACGAAATAAGCATAGCCTTTTTTAAATTCATATTCAGCTATATTCTCACTATTAATTAATCGTTCTTCTATATTTTCGTAAGCATTGATGGCTTTATGATAAGAATTTTTGGCGAAATAATAGTTGCCCAGATAAAACCACAAAGGATTAAGCTGTGAATTTTCAGGATACAATTCAATAAAAGAGACGATTAGTTTTTCAGCATCCTCATGATACAAAAGTGCGGCACATATGCCCATATAATACAAGGATTTCTCTTTTCGTATATCATATTTTTCGGGAATAGCTTCATAAACGATTGTGAATTTCTTTTTTGCTGCGCCGTATTGCTCTAAGCGATATAACTCTTGTGCAGACTGAAACTCTCTGTCGGGGAAACTGTATACTTGGTTCTTTTGAGCATAAGTCGTACTAAAACAAATCAATAAAGTATAGATGAACAAATACTTGATTTTATTTCTATCCATTACTCGCATTTTTATTAATTTTATATTATTGTATATAATTTATCCTACAAAGTTATATTTCATACTAACGGAAAAGATAAAAATCAGAAGTTTTTTTCAACAAGATTTTTTTAATAAATAATACCGAAAAAATGTTGATTAGTGGATTAATTCAACTGTTTTTTTGTGGAAGAAAGTGTCAGTAAATTAAGAAATGAAACAGTATCTAAAGCCCTTATTTGGTCTCTTAAATGGATTATAATTTTTTTACATAGCATCGACGCTTAAAAACTATTTCAGAATCATATTCTTTCCAAATATGGTGAGCAGCATTGTATTCCAATTGTTGGGTTGCATTAGCAAAAAAATAACCTTTTTCATTAAAAGTAGTATGAAGTTTATAATGATAAAGTAAATGAAATCCTTTTTTTGAATGTTGAGGTAATACGCCTGTAAAATACATATCTACTTCGTCATTTTTTCGGATAGCTTTCCATATATAATACCAACCGAAAGGAAATATTTTCCCTTTGGCTTTACGAAAAGCTTTGCTCAACGAAGGCATACATAAACTAAAACCTACCATTTCATTGTTCTCATCTACCAATATGTTAATTAAGTCTTTATCTATAAAGTTAAAATTATTTTTAATCATAAAATCAATTTCTTCATCGCTTAGAGGTATAAAATTATAAATATCGGAATAACTTTGATTCAAGGCTAAAAACATTTTTTTTCCGTAGGGAATCATATCTTTTTTATGCTTAAATTCTTTAATTTTAACATTATATTTATTTGATATATATTCATATAGTCTTGTAATTTTTTCAGGTATAGGACCCATAGCAACTTTATATTGAATATAATCAACTTCTTTTTGATATCCAAGAATTTCAAGGATTTGCGGATAATAGGCAAAATTATATTCTGCAGATATAGGAGGCATTTGATTGAATCCATATATCATCATTCCTTGTTTTTCCATATTTGAAAAACGTGACGGACCGCTTATCTCCAGCAATTTTTGTTCTCTGCCCCAATTTTCAACAACATTAAACAAAGTACCTGCTACTTCTGTATCATTGATTGTATCGAACCATGCGAAACGTATGCGTTGCTGATGTTTTAATGCATTGCATTTGTGATTGATAATGCCTGCAATTCGACCTACAACTTTCGTGTCTTGAAAAGCAAGCCACATACGAATTTCGCAAAAGGCTTTGGCGGGATGATGTTTTAACGTCTTCCAATCTTCTGATTCTAAAGAGGGGACATAATAAGGGCAATGTTTGTATAAATGCTTTGGAAAGCGAATAAACAATCGTAAATCTTTATCGTTGATTACTTCTTTAATTTGAATTTGAGGATGTGTGGAATTAGTCATAAACCGAATATTTATACATAAAAAATACAAATTTACAGTAGGTTTATTTAAGCAATACATTATTTGCCTGTATCCATCCGTAAACAAAACTACCTTGAGGAAAATCAAGAGGCATATTTCGCTTATTAACACGTATTTTTAAATAATACCATTTTATCTGATTAATTATTATTTCTTCTAAAATCTCAGCATTATCACCGGCATACAAAAACCACTGTGGAGAATTTTCCATAAAAAAAACCATAACTCCTCTTATTTCTTCAGGATTGTGTTTGAGATATACGGAATCTTTTGTAATTTCTGCTTTTGCTATCGTTTCATGTTGCATCGGTATATGAGTTGAAGACTTCCAAATTATTTCGGGATTAGTAGATGTAAAAAGTTGTCTGTTTTTAATTTGCATAAGTTGCAGATAGAGTGATTCTTCTCCTCCTTTTATAGATAAAATGCTATACATGTATCCGTGATAGTCTTCGCAACAACCTTGCACATAAATTTGAAATGATAAGCTATCATCTCTAGAATACCAACTTAAGAATTCACATTCTTTTTCTAATATAATTTCATAAGAATTGTTTTTTGAAACGGCAATAATTACAAATGCTTGTTCATTACAAAAAGGCAAATAATCATAAAAAATAAAATCATCAATACTGTCATGATTAATATCTATCATAAAAGACATTTTAACCAATGAATCGGGAGGCAAATTATGATATTTAAGAACTCCTTTTAGATTTGGTGATTTAGATTTAATTTTTTTAATAATATTTTGTTTAATTTCGATGTCTTCTTGCTTTTTTTGCTGCATCCATTGTAAATTTGTATCGGCTTTTACTAACCATTGCGGAATTTTATAACTGCTAAGTCCTGATTGAGCAAAAGAGAAGAAAGAATACATTATGAAAACTATCAATAAGTTGATATTTTGTCTACACATTGATTTATATTTTAAAATACGCTCGCAAAGATACTAAAAAGTGGGAATAAAAAAACACCTTTTTAAAGGTGTTTATAACTTAAAACCATGCTTCAGCGGAGAGAGAGGGATTCGAACCCCCGGACCCGTGAAGGTCAACGGTTTTCAAGACCGCCGCAATCGACCACTCTGCCATCTCTCCGCTGCAAAAGTACAAAAAAATAGCTTCCAAAACATAGCCTGATAAAATAATTTTTAAATTGATAGTATAAATGGTATAAATGTAAATTCATAATCAAAGAAAAAAAATAAATTCCCCATACTAGCAACACAAAGATTAAGCCCAGTGGTTGGTTTTTGCATCAAGATTGATAAATGTAAAAAGCATTAAAGTATATGCTAATAAGGATGAACCTCCATAGCTGATAAAAGGGAGTGGAATTCCTATAACAGGCATTAAACCAATTGTCATACCGATGTTGATGGCAAAATGGGCAAAGAAAATGCATGCGATACAATAACCGTAAATCCGTACAAACGGTTCTCGTTGTTGTTCAGATCGCATAAAAATACGTATTATCAATAAGGCATACAATAAGATAACGAAAATAGATCCTAGAAATCCCCATTCTTCGCCAATGGTACAAAAAATAAAATCAGTACTTTGTTCAGGCACAAAATTTAGAGTTGTTTGAGTTCCATTTCTAAAACCTTTTCCTGTAAATCCACCCGATCCTATGGCTATTTTTGATTGTATAACGTTGTAGTCTATGCCTTTTGGATCATCTATTTTCCCGAAAAGTACTTCAATACGTGCTCGTTGATAATCTTTTAATACACGGTTATAAACCGTACCTATAGAAAAAACATAAACTATGGCGGCGGCATATATCAGAAATATGCCTACATACATGCGTTTTTGTTTACGCAAAGTCCATAGAAAAAAGGCTAATATTACCGAAAGTATTATTATGACAGCCCATTCTTTAAGGAAAACTAACAAAATAAACAAAATTATAGCAGAAAAACCACTGATTAATATCCAGGATTTTAATCCTTCTCTATATAAAGCAAAGATTAAGAATAGAAAAGGTAAAGCAGAGCCGGTGTCATTTTGAAGTAAAATTAATGACATGGGAAGTAATATCATTAAAATTACAATTAATAAATGTTTATTTTTTGTTAAATCGCAATCATTATCAGCAATATAACGTGCCAGCAAAAGACAAGTTGCATATTTTGCAAATTCAGCCGGTTGTATACCTATGTTGCCGATGCCGAACCAGGATGTTGCTCCTTTTGTAGTTTCTCCTATAAAAACAACTAATACTAACATAATGATAAACAATATGTAGATTGGAGTTGAAAAAGCAGGATAAAAACGATAATTAATAACCATAGTAAAAATTAATAATAATATGGCGCTACCTATCCAAATCAATTGTCTACCGTAATTGGTATTGAAGCTAAAGATTCCATTACTATCAGCTGTAGTAGAATAAATATTAATCCATCCGATACCTATCAAGGCAAAAAAAAGAAGAATAAGAGTCAAATCGATATTACTTTTTGTTTTCTTCATGCTATATTAATATATAACGGCATCCATAATACGCTTTTCGAGCTCAATTCGAGTTACACTATCTTTTAAGTATTTTTCTATCATTAGTCCGGCAATAGGACCTGCCCAAGTAGCTCCGAACCCTGCATTTTCAACAATTACGGAAATGGCAATTTTTGGATTATCAACAGGAGCATAACATACTAAAATAGAATGGTCTTTTCCGTGAGGATTCTGAGCGGTTCCTGTTTTACCGGCAATACGTATTCCCGGAACAGCAGCACTGCGAACAGTACCTGCCGTTGCTGCTTTTTCCATGCCTTCGATTACAGGTAAAAAATAAATTTCTTGAATACCTACATAATGTTTCGTGTTAAAAAGTCTATTTAAAGAGTCAACATGTCCTATAGCTTTTACAAGATGAGGGGAATAATAATACCCTTTATTAGCAATAATAGCAACTAAATTAGCAAGTTGAACAGGTGTTACTGCAACTTCACCTTGTCCGATGGCAATTGATATAATTGTTGTTGCTTTCCATCTATTAATGCCATAATAGCGATCGTAATAGCTGGATTCAGGGATAAAGCCTTTTAACTCATAGGGTAGATCGGAGTTAAATTTATGTCCAAATCCTAAGTTTGTAACTTTTTTATACCATGCATCATAGGCTTCTTTTGTATTTTTGTATTTGCTTCTATTTTCTAATATCGCTTTAAGCACTCTGCAGTAATATGCATTGCAAGAAGTTTGTATGGAGAATACCAAATCTACCGGTGAGGCATGAGCATGACAGCCTAATACTCTATTTCCATAGGCAAAACCCATATGACAACTATATGTTGTATTTCTATTAATCACTTCTTCTTCTTGTCCAATTAATGCATTCACAAGTTTAAAAGTAGATCCGGGAGGATATTGTGCCATCAAGGCTCTATTAAATAAAGGTTTATTTATAGAATCTTTATGCAATTTTTCATAATTTTTACTACGTTCACGTCCAACCAACAAATCAGGGTTATAACTGGGAGATGTAACCAAACACAATATCTCACCTGTAGAAGGTTCGATAGCAACAATACTTCCACGTTTGCCTTGCATTAATTTTTCCCCATATTCTTGTAAATTTTTATCTAGTGATGACCACAAGCTTTTCCCTGCTATTGCAGCTGTATCATAAAGTCCGTTTTGAAAGGACCCTTTCTCTCGGTTTAAGTTATCTACCAATAGTATCTGACAACCTTTTACCCCTCTCAATTCTTTTTCGTATGATTTTTCTATGCCTATTTTCCCAATATAATCCCCCATTGTATAATATGCGTCTTTTTCCATTTCATTGTAATTTACTTCACCTATGTATCCTAATGAATGTGCTGATGAAGTAGTCATGTATTTTCGTAATGTTCGAGGCTGTACATAAAACCCCTGAAGACGATGTAATCGTTCTTCAATATACCCATGTGTTTCATCAGATATTTGTCTATCAAAAATAGATGCTACAAAAGGAGAATAGGTTTTTGCCTTTTTAAAACGTCGAATGAATTCTTCAGGAGAAATATCCAATATTTTACACAATTCATTCATTAAAGTGTCGGAAAGTTTTACTTTACGGGGTACAACCATTAAATCATAGGAGATGGCATTAGTAACTAATAATTCTCCATTTCTATCATAAATCAATCCTCTGGGAGGATAATCGCAAACATAACGTAACGCATTGCCTTTTGCTCTTATTTCCCATTGGTCATCAAATACTTGTAAAAATAAAAGACGGATAAAATAAACAATAATAACAAAAAAAACAAAGGAAAGAATAATCCATTTACGATATTGATATCTTGAACTATCTTTCATGCATTGGATTAATAGCTTCTGTACATTAATTGTTTAACGAAATCAATCAAAGAAGAAGTTTTTTCTTCGGGTAAATTGATGGCATCCAAGTTTTTATAAGCTTGCTGATAATATCTTTCAATCTGACTTTCAGCTAACTGGCGAATATTATATTTGTCGTATAAAGCTTTAATAGCATTGAATTTTTCATTAAAATCATAAGTGGTTTTAGAAAAATATTTCTTCAATGTTTTTAAATCATCTCCTTTAACTATTTCTAAAGCGGTAACTGATAAAAATGTTTTCTTATTACTTGCAATGTCTTGCCCATTAACTTTTCCAACAGTCTCAGTTTGTCCATATACGTCAAAAAGATCATCTTGAATTTGGAAAGCCATTCCTATATTGATGCCAAATTCATAAATATATTCTTGATGTTCGGGTTTTGCATTTGCTGTAATAGCACCAGTCTTTAAGCAAGCCGCAAGCAATGTAGCTGTTTTAAAACGTATCATTTTCAAATACATATCCGATTTAATTTTCAATTCTTTTTCAAAATCCATGTCCATTTGTTGTCCTTCACAAATAGTAATAATACTTGAAGTAAACAACCCAATAATTTTATTTATTCCTATGGATTTATATTGTAAAAGATATTGATATGCTAAGGCAAATAAAATATCACCTGCTAGTATTGCAGTGCTGCTACCCCATTTTTTATAAATGGTTAGATTCCCTCGTCTTAATTCCGATTCATCCATGATGTCGTCATGAACAAGGGTAAAGGTGTGTAACAATTCGAAAGCAATGGCGGGATAGATGGCATTTTTTATATATCCATCGAATAATTCACAAGATAACAAACACATTTGTGGACGAATCCATTTCCCTTTTTGCTCTAATATGTAGCGAATAGAGTCATAAAGTGAGGATGGTTCTTTTGGTAAAACGATTTCACCAAAATGTTCATTTATGAAATTATAATATTTATCCATTGTTTTATTACATTTTAGGGTTGAGAAGAAGTTTTACAACTTCCATATATTTGTAGGTAATTATTGTAACACAAAAACAATAGGCATCTGATATTGTGCTCTTACAGCTTTTCCTCTTTGTTTTCCCGGTTTCCATTTAGGCATCATTTTGGTAACACGAACAGCTTCTTCATCTAAACTCTGAACTCTACCTCTTAATATTTTTACATTGGTAATACGACCGTCAGGTTCTACTACGAAACCTACGATAACTCTTCCTTCAATATTCGCGCTTTTTGCAACGCTGGGATAAACGATATTGTCTTGGAGGAATTTAATGCGAGCTTCTTCTCCTCCCGGAAATTCGGGGTTATCTTCAACAATAACAAAAATTTCTTCTTCTTCTACAGGTGCTTCATCAACATATTCAACATATTCATATTCTTGGGTAACCATAGATTGATCCGATTCAGCATCAACTTCAAAATTCGTTTCAATTCTGATATTGTCATCGATAATATCTATTACGGTAGTTGTCATCGGTGCTGGTGGAGGGGGAGCAACTTCTTTCTGTTGTTCGGTTTGTAAAATAATATCTTCTGTTTCTATAGCAGCTCCATAATCAAAGCTAATAACTTCTTTTTCTTTCGATCCGAATAATTCAAACATGGCTAATACCAATACCAAAGCTACAAATATTCCTATTTGAAAAAATATGGGTTTTTTCAATTCTAAATCTGCTTTTTTTGATTTTTTAAGTTCCATTTTTTCAATATTTTAATTCGTTTTAAAAACCATTAATAATGATATGCAAAAATACTATTTATTATAATATAAACCTAATATTTAAATAAATATTTTTTCCACAAAAATTATACAAATTATTTAAAATAATTTATTTTCTTTTAAATGGTTACATAATTAATAAGTAGAATTATAATATTTATTATTATTGTTCCTTTATTTATTGTAATTTTGTAAAAAATTAAAAATTAAATTCTAAAGAATAAAAATCTGTAAAAAACATTGTTGTGCTTGATTTAATGTTTGGCATTAAGAAATAAACATAAGAACTGAATTTTCAATACTGAAATAAAACAAAAAAAAGTAGAAACCAACCTTTCCTTTATGGAAGTTATGTGATTCAAATTAAAAAAAACAGAAATATATCGATGAAACTTATAGTGATTTCTCATCCTTCTTGGATTGAAAATGAAAATGAAGCTATGTATATCCTATTTGAAAACGGCTTGGAATATTTTCATCTTCGAAAACCGAATGCAAATATCAATGATTATCGTATGTTTATAGAAAAAATAAATCCCGCTTTTCATAAATATATTATTATTCATAATCACTTTGAATTGATTAATGAATTTAAAATTAAAGGAGTGCATCTTAATAGCAAAGCCAAAGCAAATTTTTCTATAATCCCAAAACATAGAACTTTTTCTTGTCATAGTTTTAAAGAGATAATTGAACATAAAGCATTTTATGACTATTTGTTTTTAAGTCCTATTTTTAAAAGTATTTCAAAACAAAATTATCAAGGTGCTTTTTACTCTAAAGATTTGAAAGAAGCAAGTGAAAAAAAGATTATTGACGATAAAGTTATTGCCTTGGGTGGGATAGATACTACAAATTTTACTCAAGTTAAACAATGGAAATTTGGAGGAATAGGCGTATTGGGATTTTTATGGGAAAACTATGCTTTATCAAAGGACACGCATAAACTTTTATTAAATTTTAAATTGTTACAACAAGGTTTAAAAAATCAATAGATATGAAAAGGAAGTACATAAAAGATTATAAATTGCAATTTATAACTCATTGTACGGAAAGCTATGATTATTATGAATCCGCTAAAATAGCCTTAGAAGGTGGAATTCGTTGGATACAATTACGTATGAAAGACGCTGGTGAAGATAAAATAAGAAAAGAGGCAAAGCATATAAAAATTTTATGTCAAAAGTACGATGCATTGTTTATTATTGATGATTATGTGGAATTGGCTATTGAATTAGAAGCTGATGGAGTTCATCTTGGACAGAATGATATGCCTGTTAAAGATGCTCGACGATTAGCCGGAATGAAATTAATCATTGGAGGTACTGCAAACACTTTTTCTCAACTACAGGTTTTATATCAAGAGGGTGTTGATTATATAGGATTAGGCCCTTTTCGATTTACGCAAACGAAACATAAACTAGCTCCTATTTTAGGACTAGAGGGAGTTAAAGAAATTGTACATGAATGCAAATATCATCTTATAGATTTACCTGTTTATGTTATTGGAGGGGTACAAAAAGAAGATGTAACTACTATATTACAAACTGGAGTATCAGGGATAGCTTTATCGTCAGCCATTCTTCATACGAAACGACCTTTGAATGAGGCGAAAGAATTTGTGCAATTAATCAATACGTGCATATAATTATTGCAATTGAAAGTCAATAGGTATTATAAATATAACTCTAACATTCTTCCCTCTTTGTTGTCCCGGATTCCATTTAGGCATTGATTTTACAACGCGTATAGCTTCTACATTTAGGATTTGTCCTTTACCTCTATAAATGTCTACATTAGTTATGCTGCCATCACGTTCAACTACAAATTGAACCATTACAGTTCCTTGTATACCTGCATCAATGGCAGTTTTCGGATAAACAATGTTTTTTTTCAGGTAACTCATTAAGGCGTCATCTCCTCCGGGAAATTCAGGATTTACCTCAACCACTCTAAAAGGAATATCTTCAACTTCCGGTTCAGGAAGTGGTTCGATCGGAACATAAGGTTCGATACTTTCACCTTCTTTAATTTCTGTATCAAAAAATGAATTATCGGTTTCCAAGGCTTTCTCTCCATCTTTTAATATTTCTATCTTTGTTAAAGCCGGTTGTGGAGGTAAAACTTTCTTTTCAATGAGCTCTGTTGGAAGGATTATATCATCATCAATCAGTTCTCCCTGAAAATTAAACGTGTGAATTTCTTTTTCTTTTGAACCGGTTATCTCAAACATTATCAGCATTAAACCTAATGCAATGAAGACACCTAACTGGAAAAAAACAGGTTTTTTCCATTCTAAATCTGCTTTTTTAGTTTTTTTTGCTTTCATGACTCATGGTTTTTAAAGATTAATTTTATTTTAAAAACGTGAAAAATAATAATTTATTTCTAAAAAAATTAAAAATATTTAAAAAATTTCAATAATTATTATACAATCTTAAGAAATACAATTTCTATAGTATGAAATTTTCTTCGTAACAATCAAAAATTGGGTTTTTCATTATGTGAATAAAAAAAATGAGTACTTTTGCAAACACGGATGTATTTTAATAAAATTCAGATTATAAAGCAATAAACATATATGGATACGCTTATTCTCGCACATAAAGAATTTCACTCTCGTTTATTTTTAGGAACCGGTAAATTTAGTTCCAAAGAGATAATGGAAAAAGCAATATTGGCATCGGGCACCGAAATGGTTACCGCAGCATTGAAACGTGTGGATATAAACAACAAAGAAGATGATATGCTTAAGCATATTTTTCATGAACACATTACCTTTTTGCCCAATACATCCGGTGCACGTAACGCGGAAGAAGCTATCTTTGCAGCACAATTAGCAAGAGAAGCGTTAGAAACAAATTGGCTTAAATTAGAAATCCATCCTGACCCACGTTATTTGCTTCCCGACCCAATTCAAACATTACTTGCAACAGAATCGCTTGTTAAGATGGGATTTATTGTATTGCCTTACATACAAGCAGATCCCGTATTATGCAAGTTATTGGAAGAAGTAGGTGCTGCCGCTGTTATGCCTTTAGGGTCTCCTATAGGAACTAATAAAGGATTAAAAACGAAAGACATGTTGGAAATTATCATTGAACAGTCAAAAGTGCCTGTTATTATAGATGCGGGGATAGGCGTGCCATCACATGCAGCCGAAGCAATGGAAATGGGAGCTGATGCTTGTTTAATAAATACTGCCATCGCCATTGCAGGTGATGCCGTTGAAATGGCAACCGCCTTTAAATTGGCTATTGAGGCAGGAAGAAGGGCATATAAGGCTCGCATTGCTCCGGCTTCTAAAAACGCTGATGCAAGCAGCCCTCTAACAAGTTTTTTAAACTCATAAAATGAAATATTATATCATTACAGGAGAAGCCTCCGGCGATTTACATGCTTCAAATTTAGCTAGGTATTTACAAAAATATGATTCTGAGGCTCGTATACGTGCCTGGGGAGGAGAATTGTTGGAAAAACAAGGTGCCGAAGTAATAAAAAACTATAAAGATTTGGCATTTATGGGATTTGTTGAAGTTGCTTTGAACCTAAAAACCATAATGGCAAATATCCGCTTTTGTAAACAAGATATACTTTTATATCAACCTGATATTGTTATTTTGGTCGATTATCCAGGATTTAATCTACGGATAGCAAAATTTTTATCTGAACACAAGTTTCGTGTTTTTTATTATATTTCTCCTCAAGTATGGGCATGGCATAGTTCCAGGGTAAAGCAAATAAAAGATTATGTAAATGAGATGTTTGTTATTTTACCTTTTGAAAAAGATTTCTATGCTAAGCATGAAATGAATGTTCATTATTATGGGCATCCACTCTTAGATGCAATACAAAATCAAAAAATAGATAATAATTTTTTAGCTCTAAATAAATTATCCTCTTTACCTCTTATTGCTATACTTCCGGGAAGTAGAACTCAAGAAATTAAAAATATGTTGCCTATTATGCTACAAGCAGCAAGTACAATTTTAGAATATCAATTTGTTATAGCAGGGATTGAAAACCACAAACATTTGTATCAAGATATTTGCAAGGATAATAAGATACATATTGTATACAATCAGACGTATTCTCTCTTGGCAAATAGCTATGCGGCTATGGTATCTTCCGGAACAGCGACCCTTGAAACAGCTTTGTTTAACGTTCCACAAGTAGTCTGTTACAAAGGCAATTATATTTCATACCTGATTGCTAAAAAATTGATTAAAAACATTAAATATATTTCTTTAGTAAATCTTATTGCCAATAAAAAAGTAGTAACAGAGTTAATACAAAATGAGATGAATAAATATATGTTGACCAGAGAATTACATCGTATCGTCTATGATAATGATAGTCGAAAAACCATGTTAAATGAATATCTACTTTTACAGAAAAAATTAGGAAATGGAGATGCTTCAGACAGAATAGCTCAAAAAATCGTTGATATTTTAGGGACAAAACAACTAGCAAATTAAATAAAACGTTTACATTCATAATTGATAATTTTTTAAGTTAAAACCAATTATATAAGTAACGACACTTTTGAATGCAATTATAGTGTTGACAGTGCTAGTCAAAGATTTTTATTTGTTTGTGAATAATTGTATGCATTTTTCATGTATTTTTGCAAAAAATTTACTTTGATGAGATACAATAAAACATTTCTTTTTATCTTTTTATTTTTGTTTGTTCCTATATTTTCAAAAGCAGTAGATATAAAAGTGCGTGTTTTATCAGAATACGAAGTAAAATCTGTAGATGTAAAAATAGTTTCCGGAAGTTATATGATGTTATGCAATAATGTCAAAGTATTTGTTGAAGATTTATCTCCTAATGAAGCTATTACACTAACTTTTCATAATAATCAAATTCGTGTTGAAAAGGGAATCGAATTTATCGGTTCTTACAATTATATTGAGTTTATTGGGAAAAAGTATAATAATGTATTTTCATTATCCTCCCCTCAAATAGACCGTAAACGTTCGTATGAAGAAGACTTAGTATTAACCGCACGTAATGCAATGTTTTTGATAAATCGTATTGATTTAGAAAAGTATGTAGCCGGTGTTGTACAATCAGAAGTCTTTGGAAGTTCAGAAGATGTTGAATTTTTCAAAATACAGGCAACCGCGTCTCGTACGTATTGTTTGGCTAACTTAAATCGTCATTTGAAAGAAGGGTATAATTTGTGTGATGCAGTTCATTGTCAATCGTATAAAGGCAGGTGTAAAAATAGTGACATTCTAAGAGGAACTTTTGAAACGTTTAGCGATGTAATTGTAGATAGTACGAATAAACTTATCTCTACGGCTTATCATTCTAACAGTGGAGGGATGACAGAAGATGCTAAGAATATATGGCAAGTGCAGGTTCCCTATTTAAGGTCTATTGTTGATACTTTTAGCATAGGAGCGAAGAATTATCAATGGGAAAAAGCAATACCGAAACAACAATGGGTGAGATTTTTTGTGAGCCGTTACGGGGAGAAATACAATACCCCCGAAATGCAGGAAATTATTTTTAATTTTAAACAAACAGAACGCATTGCCAAATGGGTTATCGATAAAGACACAATTCCTACCAAAAACATACGCGAATATTTTTCCCTCCGTTCATCTTTTTTTTCAGTCAATATGGCGAATGATACTGTCTATTTGCAGGGTAAAGGTTATGGACATGGCGTAGGACTTAGTCAAGAAGGGGCTATTAAAATGGTAAAACTCGGCTATTCTTATATTGACATATTACGGTTTTACTATAATAATGTTAATGTTGTAAAATATACAGAAATAATAGATTTTCAATAGATAGATTAACCATACGCAAGGTGTAAACATTAGTAAATTTTAACCTACACAAATGAAATTAAGTGTAATAATCGTCAACTATAATGTTGAATTTTTTTTAGAACAATGTTTGCATTCTGTCAATAAAGCCATAGAAGGGATAGATGCTGAAGTATTTGTTGTTGATAATCATTCGGTAGACGGTTCACTTCGCATGTTACAAAAGAAATTCCCTGAAATAAAACTTATTGTAAATAGTGAAAATTTAGGTTTTGCCAAGGCAAACAATCAGGCCATACAGCAAGCGAAAGGGGAATATATATTGTTGCTTAATCCGGACACCTTGGTTGAAGCGGATACGTTTACGAAAACCATAGCTTTTATGGATCAAACCACCGATGCCGGGGGCTTGGGTGTTAAAATGGTCAATGGAGAAGGTGCTTATTTACCGGAATCCAAACGGAGTCTCCCGTTTCCCAATGTTGCTTTTTATAAGATATTCGGCTTATCCAAGCTATTTAAAAAATCACATCGTTTTGGAAAATACCACTTAACCTATTTGCATCCCGACCAAATACACGAAGTAGAAGTATTATGTGGCGCTTTTATGCTATTACGCAAATCTGTCTTGGATGTTATCGGTTATCTCGACGAAGATTTTTTTATGTACGGAGAAGACATTGATCTCTCTTACCGCATCATGAAAAATGGTTTTAAGAATTATTATTTCCCCAAAACACGCATCATTCATTATAAAGGAGAAAGCACAAAAAAAAGTAGTATAAACTATGTGATTGTCTTTTATAAAGCCATGCAAATATTTGCAAAAAAACACTTCTCACGAAAGAACGCCAGACTCTTTGATGCCATAATCAATCTGGCTATATGGTTTCGTGCGTCTTTATCCATCACGAAGCGTGTGTTCTTGAAAATTTTTATTCCGCTTTTGGATATTTTATTCATTTTCGGAGGATTATTTTTAATCGCTTCTTATTGGGAGCAAATGATTTTAATGCCAAAAGGGAGTGGCTTCCCTGATGCTTTTTTCTTTATTGCTTTGCCGATTTATACGCTCATTTGGATACTCTCTATTTATTTTGCCGGTGGCTATAAACGACCGGTTAAACTTGAAAATATTGCCAAAGGGATTATAATCGGAACAGTTATAATTCTTCTAATTTATGCTTTGCTTAGCGAGAACTTGCGCTTTTCAAGAGCTATTATTGTTTTGGGAACTTTTTGGGTATTGGTTGTAAGTTATGCATTTCGCTACTTGCTTGCTCGATTTCACCTGCCAAACTATCCTATAGGAAAATATCGCATGAAACGTGTTTTGATAATTGGAGATCATGATGAAGTGAAACGTTTATCGGTATTGTTAGGGACAAGTCCCATGCAAAAAGAATTTGTAGGTTTTATTTATTACAAGGAATATTATGATGAGAAGCATAAAAATGAGGAATTTATAGGTAATTTATCCCATTTGAAAGACATTGTTACTATCTATAAAATTAATGAATTGATTTTCTGTGGCGCAAACCTATCTGCGAAAGAGATTATCAATATTATGTCCGACCTGCAAGACCTTGCTTTAGAATATAAAATTGCTCCATCGGAAAGCACATATATCATTGGTAGTAATTCTATTAATGTGCTTGGAGATATGTACACCCTACACATTAATTCAATTGGCAGTAAAGAAAATTTGCGAAAAAAACGCTTACTTGATGTGAGTTTTGCCTTGTTGTTACTTATTCTTTATCCGTTTTGTACTTGGTTCGTAAGACGTAAATCCATGTTTTTTCGTAATATTTTATCCATTTTGATGGGGCAAAAAACATGGGTAGGCTATAGCCCACTTATTCAAAAAAACAACAATCCTTTACCTCGTATCAGAAAGGGCGTTTTATTCTCTACTGATATCCTTCAATTGAATACATATAACGATGAAATAATCCGGCAAGTGAATACAATTTACGCTCAGGATTATAAAATAAGCACAGATTTACAGATTATAATAAAAGCGTTTAAGCATTTAGGTAGATAAACGATTCTTTTTGACGCTTTAGAAGAATGGATTTAAATATGTCTATCAACGTGTAATCCATAATGCAGGATTCAAGGGAGTTCGTTCTTTACGAATTTCGAAATGTAATTCGGATTTACTGTCGTTCGGATCGGATTTCATGCTGCCTATTACTTGACGTGTGTTGACTTCATCGCCGGCTTTTACGCATACGCTTCCTAAATTACTATATACCGTAAGATAAGATCCATGACTGATGATGACTACATTGGCTCCTTCTATCATACTTACCGTAGAAACTTTTCCCTTGAAAATAGCACGCACTTGTGCTCCTCTATCGGTTAAAATATTAACGCCGTTGTTATTTATTTTTACTGAAGATACTTCGGGATGAGAATAAGAACCGAAATGGGTAATTATACTACCTTTGTCTACAGGCCAAGGGAGACGTCCTTGATTGTTTGCAAAATCGGTAGACAAGGCTACATTTGCAGCTTCTGCTTTTGGAGATGCTGTTTTGCGACTCTTTGCCAACTCTGCTTCTATTATCTTAGCAATTTGGGCATCGATAGCTTTCTGCCGTTTTATTTTGCGATTTATTTCTTCGTTGATTTGTTTTTCTTTCTTTTTAAGTTGAGCAACTACTTTGTCTTTTTCTGTTTGTTGTTTTTGTAAATTAGTCTTTTCTTTACTTTCGTTATCCAGTAGCATCGCTTTTTCTTGTTTGATTTGTATAAGACTTTCTTCTTTCTTTTTCTTGGCAGCTTGTGTTTCTTGAATTATTAGTAAATGCCGATTCAATGCTTTTGAATATTCTTGAAGATAACGCATCCGTTTTACCGCTTGATGAATATTCTCGGAAGAGATAATGAAACTTGTTTTATTTAGCATGTCGCGATGCTTATAGGCAATATAAATCGCTTTTTTATAGGCTTTTATTAGTTCGTCAAGTTTATCTTGTAATAATGAAATCTCTTTCGTTGTCTCTTGAATTTCAACATCAATATTCGAAAGTTCTTGGTTGATGGTTTGGATTAATTTTTCGCGATTTCTAATTTGATTAGTAAGAAGTTGAATTTCTCGTAAGGAAGCTGTCTTACTTTTCCTAGTTTCTTCTAATAGCTTCTTTTGTTGTGCCAGTTCTTTTTCCAATTGTTTTTTTTCATTCGTTAAAGCAGTTTTGCTTGTTTGAGAAAAAACAATAGTGCTGCTGCCTATTGATATACAGGCTGCTAACAAAATATACGCTATGTGTTTGATGTAGCTGTGCATTTATTTAGAAGTATGCTACAAAATTAAACACTCTTAAGGTACTCTATCCATTACTTTGATAAAATTATTTCACAAACAAATGTTAATAATAGAATTTATAAAAATAATAAAAAATCAGTATTGTACGATATACATTTCGATATTGTTAAAGATTCTTCGCTTCATTTCGTTACGCTCAGAATCTGTTGACTACTATCGGACAATAGTAATACAAAATTATTAACTATTAAACCTTCCTATAAATTATAACAAATCCTCTTAATTTCCACATAGTGAATTGTTGCTTATCAATTTTTCATCCTATTGGAAAATTTCACAGATAAGGAAGCCTTACTAACTTTTTCCCGATGGGAACATAACTTTTTTTTCTCCCATGCTTATCTTTTTCCCGATGGGAGCTATACTTTGTGA
>ERZ1645192.138-NODE-138-length-51487-cov-7.511744_pt1 | contig 51487 bp, 45 predicted proteins | sample MGYA00575354_ERZ1645192 | MGnify/ENA primary metagenome ERZ1645192 (study PRJEB40844, sample SAMN11349763) | freshwater sediment metagenome | isolation source: river sediment | host: Sediment | place: India: Faizupur Khadar , New Delhi | collected 2017-02-21 ... | reverse complement strand
ATTGATGTCGCCCTTTTCGTAGCCCGGAACATCCATGCTGATTTCATATCCGATTTCAGTTTCCTTGATATCGGTTTCCATGCCTCTCGACGCATCCATCATTCTGACAAAGTCATCACCGAAGAAATTGTTGAACATACTGCGCGGTCTTGCCGGTATTAAATCAAACATATTTCTCGCCTCCTTAAAATATATTGTATTATCTTTTCGATGGTCATATTATAGATTGTAGGTCAAAGAAAGTCAAAGTATATTTTGTAAATAATCTGTGAACGCTTATCTATCCGCTTTACAACGGTTTTGTTTTCCTGTATGTTAGTAAGTGCTTACATGCATTAGCAAGGAGTAACCATGTTAAACGCGAAAGAAAAAATTATCAAAGCTGCGGCCGACTTGTTTGAAGAAAACGGGTTTAGCAGCGTCACCACCAAGGAAATCGCCGAAAAGGCCGGGGTTTCCGAGGTGACGCTCTTCCGAAATTTCGAGACCAAGCGCGCCCTGTTTTCCGAGATATTAAAGCTTAAGACCCATCCCTTTAAGGTACATCAATATCTGGCCGAGTCCGCCACCTATGACCTTGAGACCGATGTAAAAGCCGTAGCCAATATGATGATGGAGACTTTGGAAAAAAACCTGCCTTTGATGCGTATGGTTTTCCGAGACCATCACGCAGCCGGAGAACGCAAGCGCGTAGCGCATCACGATCAGGACGCCAAAGACAGCATCCAAAAATATTTCACCAAAATGTATGAGCTCGGTCAAATTTCAGTGCCGCCTAAAATGGCGATGCGGTTTTTGTTTTCGAACATCTCTGGCGTCATCACCAGCGCGATGTTCCATTCGGACGAAAAAATCGACCGCGCCTATTTTGACTGGATGATTGAAAAAATCATTCAGGTAATCAAGTAAAAAACAAGTTACTAATTTTATACATGAGAAAGGATTTTTTATGACAAAACTGTTTAAGTTTTTAAAGCCCTATACGCGCTGGATTATCCTGGTCCTGGCGCTGACCATGGTTCAGGCTTTCAGCCAGCTGTACTTGCCGGATCTGATGAGCGAGATTGTGGACAAGGGCGTGGTTGGCGGTGATATCAATTTCATCATCCAAACCGGCCTCATTATGCTCGCCTTTTCGGTTGTCGTTTCGGTGGCCACCATCATTGCCCGTCTGTACGGCGCAAAAACCGGCGTGGCCTTTGCGCGCGACTTAAGACGCCGCATCTTCGTCAAGGTGGAAGGTTTTTCTCTGCATGACTTTGATCAGGTCGGCACATCCTCGCTGATTACCCGCACCACCAACGACGTCACACAGGTGCAGAACGTGATGGTCATGATTCTGACCATGATGATTTTTGCCCCGATGATGCTGATCGGCGGTCTGATTATGGCGCTGAAAACCGACATCGCGCTCTCGTGGATTATTCTGGTGGCGGCCGCTGTACTCGGCGTGGTCATCGGCGTTGTGGCGGGCAGAGGTCTGCCGCTGTTTAAATCCATCCAAAAGAAAATTGACAAGGTCAATCTGGTTCTGCGCGAAAGCCTGACCGGTATCCGCGTCATTCGCGCCTTCAACAAGGAAAAGTTTGAGGAAGCGCGTTTTGAAGAAGCCAACGCCGACCTGACCGGAACCAGCATCAAGGTGTTCCGCATCATGAGCTTTATGTTTCCGGCGCTGATGCTGATTATGAACATGACCACCGTGGCTATCGTCTGGTTTGGTGCACACCGCATCGACAGCGGCGCCATCCAGGTGGGCGATATGATGGCCTTCCAGCAATATGTGATGCAGATTATGTTCTCCATCATGATGGCAACCATGATGTTTGTAATGATTCCGCGTGCTTCGGCTTCCGCCGAACGTATCCTCTCGGTACTGAACATCGAAAACGAAGTGTTGGAACCCAAAAAACCGTTGGAAGCCAAAGGTTCCTGCGGATGCGTCACCTTTAACAACGTCAGCTTTTCCTACAAGGGCGCAGAGAAGCCGGTTTTGAAAAACATCAGCTTTGAAGCAAAGCCCGGCGAAATCACCGCCATCATCGGCTCGACCGGCTCGGGCAAAACGTCCCTGGTTAACCTGATTCCGCGTTTCTACGACGTCTCCGAAGGCGAAGTTTTGGTAGACGGCGTGGACGTACGCGAGCAGGGCAAGGAAGCCTTGCGCGCCAAGGTGGGTCTGGTTCCCCAGAAGATCAGCCTGTTTTCGGGCAGTATCAAAGAGAACCTGCAGTACGGCAAATCGGACGCCACCGACGCCGAGGTGCTTTCCGCGCTGAAAACCGCGCAGGCCAGCGAGTTTATTGACACGCTGGAAGACGGCATCAACGCGCGCGTGGAACAGGGCGGCGCAAACTTCTCGGGCGGCCAAAAACAGCGTCTGTCCATCGCGCGGGCATTGGTCCGCAAGCCAGAAATCTATATCTTTGACGACAGCTTCTCGGCGCTGGATTTTAAAACCGACGCCAAGCTGCGCAGTGCGCTTCGAAAAGAGATTGATCACGCCACCGTGCTGATTGTGGCCCAAAGGGTCAGCACCGTCATGAACGCCGACCGCATACTGGTTTTAGATCAGGGTGAAATCGCGGGCATCGGCACCCACAAAGAATTGATGAAAACATGTGATGTCTATAAAGAAATTGTAGCGTCCCAGCTATCCGAGGAGGAACTAGGCGATGAGTGATAATAATCAGAAAATGAAGACTCCAGCCATGCCCCGTGGCGGCGGCCCGGGCGGCCATGCCCCGCTGGTCACCGAAAAAGCAAAGAATTTTAAAGGCACCTTGAAACGGCTGATAAAAGATATCGGCTTTCAGAAATACGCGGTCATTTTTGCCGTCATCCTCACATTGGGTTCCACGGTGTTTGCCATCGTCGGCCCGAAGATGCTGGGCAACGCAACCACCGAGATTTTTGCCGGCATGATGGGCGGAATGGGTATCAATTTTTCGAAAATTCTGTCCATACTCGCCACCGTTTCCATCCTGTATTTAATCAGCGCTGTGATGAACTATGGTCAGCAGCTGCTGATGGCCGATGTATCGCAGAAAATTGTCTATAAGATGCGTACCGATGTGAAAGCCAAGCTGGATCGTCTGCCCTTGAAGTTTTTTGACCGGCATTCGCACGGCGATATCCTAAGCCGCGTGACCAACGATATCGATACCATCAGCGGAACGTTACAGCAATCGCTGACCCAGATTATCAGTGCCGTCGCCACCATCATCGGCGTAGCCGTGATGATGTTCAGCATCTCCTGGCTGATGGCCCTAATTACGCTGCTCATTCTGCCCATTGCCGGCGTCATCACGCAGTTTGTTGTCAAGCGGTCGCAGAAATACTTTAAGAGCCAACAGAAAGAGCTGGGTCTTTTGAACGGACACGTGGAAGAGATGTTTGGCGGGCATACCGTCATCCAGGCTTATGGTAAGGAAAAAGACGCGGTGGAGACCTTTGACGAGGTCAACGAGCGGCTGTATCAAGTGGGCTGGAAGGCCCAGTTTATGGGCGGCATCATGATGCCCCTGATGAATATGGTCAACAACTTCGCCTATGTTCTGGTCTGTGTCATCGGCGGCGTCATGGCCATCAACGGCCGCATCAGCATCGGCGATGTTCAGGCGTTTATCCAGTACTCGCGTTCCTTCTCCCAGCCCATCGCACAGGTGGCGCAGATCGCCAGCGTTCTGCAGTCCACCGTAGCGGCGGCGGAGCGGGTTTATGAGGTGATGGACGAAGAAGAGGAAGCGATTACCGCCAAGGACGGCGTTTCATTGAAAGAGGTAAAGGGCGGCGTTGTGTTCGACCATATCTCATTTGGATATAATAAAGACGTAACCGTCATTAAACAATTGAAGCTGGACGTGAAACCCGGACAGGTAGTGGCCATCGTCGGCCCCACCGGCGCGGGAAAAACCACGCTGGTCAACCTTTTGATGCGATTCTACGATGTGGACAGCGGCCAGATTCTGCTGGACGGCACCAACACGCTGGATGTTCCGCGCAATGACTTACGAAAGAACTTCGGCATGGTGCTTCAGGACACATGGCTGTTTAACGGCAGCATCCGCGACAATATCGCCTATGGGCGCGAAGGCGCAACCGAGGATGACGTGGTGAAGGCCGCGCAGATGGCGCACGCCGATCGGTTTATCCGACGGCTGCCGCAGGGCTATGACACCATCCTCAACGAAGAAGCCACCAACATCAGTCAGGGCCAAAAACAGCTGCTCACCATTGCGCGCGCACTGCTGGCCGACCCGAAGATACTGATTCTGGACGAAGCGACCTCCAGCGTGGATACGCGCACCGAGGCCTATATCCAGCAGGGCATGATTGCGCTGATGGAAGGCCGGACGAACTTCGTCATCGCGCACCGTCTGTCCACCATCCGCAACGCCGACACCATTCTGGTGATGAACGACGGCGAAGTGGTGGAGCAGGGCAACCATCAACAGCTGATGGCCAAAAACGGCTTCTACGCCGACCTGTACAACGCGCAGTTTTTGGGCGAGGACTTGCAGGAGCAGGGCGCATAACCTATAATTGATATCATTAAGACTATCCACGATATTGGATAGTCTTTTTTTATTGCGGGGAAAGGGTATGAAAAAATATCGGCTTGTTAAAATCATCATCGCGTTTGTTCTGCTGGTCGGTCTTGTTCTGGCCTTCCCGTTTTCACGTTCGCTGGCCGTCATGAGCGTCTATTCGGCCGCCGAGCAGCGGGATTCGGTTCTAAAAAACGAAGGTGTCCGCATCCGCCTGCCCGGCGGATTTTCCACGCCCGAAAAGGACTGGTATCCGTTCGTCATCACCTTCAACGCCGATTACTTCGGGGCCTATGTGAACCGTCCGGTGGACCTCACCATCCTCTACAACTTCGGGGCTTTTAATCCCGCAGTCGGCTGTTCCTCTTTCTACAATCCCAAAAGCGATTATTTCGACGCGTTTTATGGCGCGTATGTGATTAAATCCCATGACGGCAATGTCTTTGGATATCTTGACAACGGTACTTTGGATGTGGCTGAAATGGCCAAAGTATTTGAATACGACATGAACGTTCTGGTGCTCCAAAGTCTGGGGTGCGCTTCGCCCGAATTCGGCTATACCCTGACGGGAACCGGAGAAACCACCATCGACGGGCGGGTTTACGATGTGGTGGATGCCAAAATCACCACGCAGTCTCCTTTGCATCATGTTGCCGATTTTCAGAACGCCTATTTCCAATACGGCAGTCCAAAACGGTTATTTATTCAAAAAGACTTTAAAAATACGTCCGTTTATGGCAGAATATATGCATCGGAACTGCCCGATCAAAACATCACCCTTTGCTTTTACATCATCGCGCCCAACCCGCAGACGATTGAAGCCTGCGAGGCAGACATGATTGACCAAGCCAAGGTGATCTTAAAATGAAACGAGGGGAAAGACAATGAAACAACCCAAGAGGATTTTCAACATTTTGTCCAATATCACATTTGTTATCGGACTGCTATTATTCGTCTATTATATCTACAGTTTTCTTTCAACCCGCATGACCCTGCCCGCGGGTGTCTGTCCTTTCGATCAGGCGCGTCCCTTTGCTTTCGCCGCCAGCGGTTTTTTGGTAGTTTCGCTTGTGCTCTCCTTCTTTGAAGTGAAAAAACAGCGCAAAAACAAAAAAACGGCCAGCAAGCAGGAAAGCAAGGACGCGGAGAAAAGCGAATAGGACAAAAAACCACATGCTTTATCGAAAAATGCCGAATTCGGAAACGCCGCTTTCCGTTTTGGGATATGGTTGCATGCGCCTTCCGACAACGGCCGCAGGCGCCATCGACAAACCCAAAGCCAAAGCCCAGCTTCGCTATGCCATCGACCATGGCTTAAACTATCTGGATACCGCATATATCTACCATATGGGCGCTTCCGAGCGCTTTTTAGGTGAGCACGTGCTGACCGACGGTTACCGCGAGAAGGTGCAGATTGCGACCAAACTGCCCTGCATGCTCATCACCAAAAAAGAGCAGATTCAAAAATACTTTGACAAACAGCTGGAACGCCTCTATACCGACCGCATCGATTTCTACCTGCTCCACGCGCTGAACGGCAGCCTCTGGGCACGCATGAAGGCGCTGGGCATCGTCGAATTCATGAACGAAATCCGGAAGAACGGCCAAATCTCCCACATGGGTTTCTCGTTCCACGGCCCGCTTGATGAATTTAAGGCCATCTGCGACGATTATCCGTGGGATTTTACGCAGGTGCAGTACAACCTTCTGGACGAACACTTTCAGGCCGGAGCCGAGGGTATTGACTACGCCGCTGGAAAAGGCATGGGTGTCGTCATCATGGAACCCTTGCGCGGCGGTATTCTGGTCGGGAAACTCCCGAAAACCGTTCAGGAGATTTGGGAAAAAGCGACGATTCAGCGTTCGCCCGCCGATTGGGCGCTTCGGTGGATTTGGAACAACCCCAACGTCACCGTGGTTTTAAGCGGCATGAACGAGGACGCGCATATTCTGGAGAACTTAAACACGGCGAGTACATCCGCGCCCGATTCCTTAACGCCGCAGGAGCTCGCCATCATCGATGAGGTGAAAGCCGAATACGGCAACCTGCTGCAGGTGGGCTGTACCGGGGGCCGTTACTGTATGCCCTGTCCAATCGGAATCAACATCCCCGCCGCCTTTCATGCGCTGAACTCACTCTCGCTTTTCGGCAACGTCATGGCGCTGTATGACTACGCTGTGGAAACCGGCTTTAATCAAAACCCCGCCTGGACCAACCAGTGCATCGGTTGCGGCGCCTGTGAAAAAGCCTGCCCGCAGCACATCGAAATCCGGAAGGAATTCGTCAAGGTTCGAAGACAGCTGGAAAACCCCATCATCAAAGGGCTGGTCGCCATCATCCGACTTTTTTGGACGGGTACCCAGCGTGTACAAAAGAAACTGCAAAAATAAAACCGGCGTTTGCCGGTTTTTTCGTATGACTTTACGTTTTTTCTTTTTTTATGGCCCTTCGGTACCCCTTCATGCCGCCCACCTCGGCCATCATGCGATTCAGCTTGGTGGTCTCGCGCTCTCGGGCCGAAAGCCCGTCATAGCTCATTTCGGCTTTCAGCTTGTTGTAGCTTTCCAGCCGCTTGGCGTCCAGCGCGCCGGAGTCTATCGCCGCCTTCACCGCGCATCCGGGTTCGGTATCGTGCTGACAATCGGAAAACCGGCATTCGGTCGCCAAAGCTTCAATGTCCGCAAAGCTGTGTCCTGTGTCTCCGCTTTCGATGCCCACTTCGCGCATGCCGGGGGTGTCGATGACCGCGCTTCCGTTTTCTAAATAGATAAGATTGCGCGTGGTGGTCGTGTGCCGCCCTTTGTCGTCGTCTTCGCGGATTTCCGCCGTTTTAATCCGTGCTTCGCCCAGCAGGGCGTTGATCAGCGTGGATTTCCCTACGCCCGAAGACCCGAGAAAAGCCACGGTCTTGCCCGGTTTTAAGTACGGCGCCAGCGCATCCATTCCTTCGCCCTGTTTGGCCGACGTCACCACCACATCCACGCCCAACGCGGCGTTCTCGGCTTCGGCTACCCGCTGCCCCGCGTCATCGGCGATATCCGACTTGGTCAGCACCACCACCGGCACCGCGCCGCTGTCCCAGGCGATGGTCAGATACCGCTCCAGCCGACGGACATTAAAATCCTGATTCAAGGACATGGTGATAAAGCAGGTGTCAATATTAGCCGCCACGGCCTGTGCTTCGTGCGCTGTGCCCGCCGCCGTCCGCAGAAATAGACTGGCTCGGGGCAAAACGGACAGGATAACCCCTTCGTCGGCGCCGCCGTCCGCGAGCAACACAAAATCGCCCACCGCCGGATAATCGATATTCTCGCTGGCTTCATAGCTGAATTTGCCGCTGACTTTGGCCAGCTTCTCGCCGTCTTTGGTCAGCACACGGTAAATGTCCCGCGACTGGGTGAGCACACGGGCCAGATTTTTTTCGTTTCCTTCCGCAAATGCGCGGTATTTTTCCGGAAAAATTAAATTTTCGAAAGCTTTTTTCTCCTCAAAATGTTTTCAGTGTTCTGCGGGTCATATTGTAACATATTTTACAGCCCTTTGCTGGTAAAACTTCGGTCCGTATGATAAAATTGTCGCAGATAAACGAAAAAATGATGGGAGATAATTATGGATAACGATATCGTGGTAGCCGACCAGAATGTTGAAATAGCGCCGTACAGCAAGCTGTCGGCCGAAGAAAAACAAAAGGTGAACGAAATTGCCGCGGGAATTAACGTCAGCGATTCGGACGCGGTGGTGCAGTACGGCGTCAGCGTACAGTCCGACATCTCTGAGTTCTCGGACAGCGTATTAAAGCGTGTCGCCAGCAGTGAAAGCGGCTATGTGGGTGAAGTGTTAAGTGATCTGATGGTCAAGGTCAAGGCTGTGGATGTGGACGACATCGCGGGCAAAAAGGGTTTTCTGTCCCAGGCCTTTGCCAATATGAAAAACCGCTTCAACCGCTTTATGGCGCGTTACCAGAAGCTGGGCACACAGATTGATGCCATCATCAGCAGTCTGGAGGACGCTAAAGCCGGACTCATTGACGATATCGCGCTTTTGGACACCCTGCATGGCAAGAATCTTCTGTTCATGAAGGACCTCGAATACTACATCACGGCGGGAGAGATGAAGGTGGCCGATTTACGCGACAAAACTCTGCCCGAACTGCAGGCCAAAGCCAAGGCCAGCGGCGACCAGATGGACGCGCAAAACTTTAACGATATGAAACAGCTGGTGGATCGCTTTGAGAAGAAAATCCACGACTTGCGGCTTTCGCGCATGATTACCGTGCAGACCGCGCCGCAGCTTCGCCTGATTCAGCACAACGATCAGGTGCTGGTGGAAAAAATCCAGTCTTCGATTTTGAACACCATTCCGCTGTGGAAAAACCAGATCGTCATCGCCATCTCGCTGTATCGCCAGCAGGCCGCGCTGACCCTGCAGAAGGAAGTGACCGATACCACCAACGAGCTCTTGATTAAAAACGCCGAGCTCTTGAAAGAGAACACCATCGGCACCGCCGCCGAAGCCGAACGCGGCATCGTAGATCTGGAAACCCTGCAGAAGGTCAATCAAGACCTTATCGATACCATCGACGAAACCTTACGGATTCAGGCCGAAGGCCGGGCTAAACGCGCCGCCGCTCAGATTGAGTTGGAGAAGCTGGAAGATATCCTGAAAGACAAACTGAATATGGACCCGGTTGAATAACATTCGGGCAAAATAAAAAGAGCTGTTTTTACAGCTCTTTATTTTTTTGCTTCTTTACCGTACTTTTTCAATGACCACGTTGCGGTAGGGGTCCTCCCCCTGGCTGTAGGTCCGAATTTTCGGGTTGTCCTGCAGGGTTGCGTGAATCACTCTTCTTTCATACGGATTCATGGGTTCCAGTTTAACTCTGCGGTTGGTTTCGATGACTTTCTTGGCCAGCTTGTTGGCCAGCTTGACCAGTGCGGTTTCCCGCTTTAGCCGATAGTTCTCGGTATCCAGCAGCGTTCTCTTATATTCCTCGCTGCCTTTGTTGACCACCAGACTGGTCAGATACTGGAGCGCATCCAGCGTTTCACCGCGGTGCCCAATCAGCACGCCCAAGTTGTTTCCAATGATATCGATAGAAATCATCTCATCGGTTTCTTCGATATTCAGATTGGCACTGATGCCCATCTTGGCAAACACTTCGGTTAAAAAATTCTCCGCGCTGTTGGTCACACCTTTTTTCCGGGTCAGCATGACCTTTGCTTTTCCAAAACCCAGTAAAGAGCCGCCGCCGTCCTCAAGAATCTCGATTTCGACTTCATCCAAGGAAAGACCCAGTTCATCCAAACCCTTTGATATTGCTTCGTCAACGGTCTTGCCTTTTGCAATTATTTCATCCATATGTCACATAAGCTCCCTTCCTGCCATATTAAAACTTTTCGTATCGTTATCGATTGATGACAGCCTGACTGGCCCGAGCCTGCTTATTATCCAGTATTTTGTTGACAATGTACATCTGTACCAAAGCATACAGGTTGGAAACCACCCAGTAAAGCGCAAACGCCGCGTTTGAACTCCAGCAGATCCAGATTGAGAAAATCGGCATAAACCACATCATCATCGCGCCGCCCTGCTGTTCGGCCATGGCCGGATTGCTTTTGTTGGTCATCCACTGCTGAACAAACAGCCCCGCGCCCGAAAGCAGCGGCAGGATGAACCAGCCGTTATAATGTCCCGTCATATTGTTGGCCGCAATGATATTGCTGACCAGCGTATCATAGGCCGGCAGAATGTTGAGTCCGGTGCTTGTAAAGTCTAGAAGGCCTTGGGCCTGCATGATGGCCAGTGCCTGCGGATTGATGATGTCCGCGTTCTGTACCAGAAAACGGAAAAGATACTTTCCGGTCGGCAGAATCGGCGCATAGCCGATATCCGGCTGCCACAGGTTGTTGACCCAAAGAAAACTGGGGATTTGCACATTCTGTACGCCGTTCGACAGTGCCTGCATGATCATGGTCAGCGTTTGTTCGCTGGCCAGCATTTTTAATGATCCGAAAAACGCGAAGAATATTGGAAACGTGATGAGCAAAGGCAGACATCCGGCCATCGGCTTGATGTTGTGCTTTCTGTAAAGCTCCTGCTGTTTTTTCTGCATCATCTGCGGGTCGTTCGCGTAGCGTTTTTTCAGCTCGTTCATCTCGGGCTGAACTTTGGCCATGTCACGTGAACTTTTCTTCTGTTTAATATCCGCCGGCAGCATGGCCAAACGAATAACGATTGTTAAGAGGATAATCGCGATTGCATAATGGCCGAAGACGCTGTTTAACCAGTTAAAGACCAGTAAAAAAAATCTTGAAATAAAGTTGTATTGAAGAATATTCAATTCTCTTTCCTCCTCGCGTGATTACCGCTTTTCCTTCTTTGGGGGTACGGGATCATATCCGCCTTTGCCGAAAGGATTGCACCGCAGGACACGGTAAAACCCCAGAAAAAAGCCTTTAAACGCCCCGTGCGTCAATATCGCCTCTTTGGCGTACTCCGAGCATGTCGGCGTAAACCGGCAGGCCGGCCGCAAATACGGGGAAATGGCTTTTTTATAAAAATCAATCAGAAAAATCAGAACTTTCTTCATCGCTGCCGTTTTAACTTTCCTCTTTAAAGAGTTTGGCTTTCTGCAGGATTCGTTCGATGTTTTTCTTTACCCCTGTAAAGTCCTTTTCCTCAATCCCCGGACGCGCCACGATGATAATCAGCGCATTGGGCTTGATATCGTCCAGGTACTGGCGGAACGCTTCTTTCATCCGTCGTTTGACGCGATTGCGCACCACCGCTTTGCCGATTTTTTTAGAAACCGAGAAACCCACATTCAGCCCCGGCGTTTTTTTCATCACATAACAGATAGAAAGACTGTCGTGCACGATGTTTTTCCCGCGCCGGTAAACATACCGAAAAGATTTATTTTTCTTTAAAGAATAGCTTCTGTTCAACGCATCCTGGTTCCCAAACATCGGTTTTAAATTTTGAAAATTCCAAAATATAAACAATAAGGCCTGCTTAGTAAACAAGCGGCCTCTAAAACGACGATGTAGCTTTTAGTTTTATGCCGATAGGACTTTTCTGCCCCTTGCACGTCTTCTGTGTAAAACGTTTCTTCCTGCTTTAGTTTTCATTCTTTGTCTGAACCCGTGAACTTTAGACCGTTGTCTGTTCTTGGGTTGTAGTGTCATTTTCATGCCGTAAAAACCCCTCGCTTGATATTAAAAAACGGTCACTGCCCGTTTTTTTTGGTCGCCAAAAAGACTTCTATATTATAGATTAATCCCATACCCCTGTCAATAAATAAAACAAAGGTTTACATTCCACAGCGCCTGCGCAGAGCGGCCGATTTTCAAAAATCCGCTGTCTGATTTTTTGGGGGACTATATGTTGTGGTTTGCCTTCCGCGGCCAAAAAAACATTCGGGATTCACATTCTTTTTTTCCTTTTTGCTGTTTTTTTTTCGGCAATTGTGATAAGATTGTCGAAAGTAAAGATGGGTGAGTTTACATAATTTTTTATCACAATCTGTGGATAAAATTGTGGATATACCGCCGTTTTTATATTTTTTTTCTGAAAAACCGCGTTTTTTGGGTAAAAAGCTTGCATATCTGTGGATAAACCATAGTTTTTGTAGGCCGAGCAGAAGTTGTCCACAACATATGGGAGGTAATGAAAATGGCAGGCTTTTCACAGCTATGGGAGAATACCATGCTGGTCATCAAAAACAATGTGCAGAGCATCAGCTTCGATACATGGATTCGGGAACTGAAGCCTTTAAAGCAGGAGAACGATGTCTTCTACTTTGAAGTCGCCAGTGATCTGCATAAGAAGATGATCGTCGATCGGTATATGTCCACCATCAAAGACTGCCTGATTCAGACCGTTCAGCAGTCCAATTTCCCGGCTGATCCCGAAACGCTGGAGATTGAGCTTTTGACGACCAAAGAAAAGTCGCTTTTAAACACCAACCCGCTAAAAGCCGATACCACTCCGGCCAAACCCATCAAATTAAACCCTTCCTATTCATTTGAAAACTTTGTTGTGGGCAGTTCCAACAAGTTTGCGCACGCGGCCAGCGTGGCCGTCGCCGAACGTCCGGGCCTCACCTACAACCCGCTTTTCATCTACGGCGGCGTGGGTCTCGGCAAGACCCATCTGATGCAGGCCATCGCCAACTACGTCAAGCAGCAGTACGAGCAGGCTAACATCATGTATGTGACCAGCGAATCGTTCATGAATGAGCTGATCTCCTCCATCCAGACCAACCGCAACGTGGAGTTTCGCGACAAATACCGCAACGTGGATGTACTGCTCATCGACGATATCCAATTTATCGCCGGACGCGAAAGCACCCAGGAAGAGTTTTTCCACACCTTTAACGCGCTCTATGAAACCAATAAACAGATCATCATCTCCTCGGATAAACCGCCGCAGGAGATTCCTTCACTGGAAGATCGGCTGTCTTCCCGTTTCCAATGGGGCCTTCTGGCCGATATCCAGCCGCCGGACTACGAAACCCGGATGGCGATTTTAAAGAACAAATACGACAACCTGAAAGCCAAAGAAAACTTTGATTTTAACATCCCTGAGGAGATTTTAAGCTTTATCGCCGAAAAATCCCTCACCAATATCCGCCAGCTGGAAGGCGCTCTGCAAAAGGTCTTCGCTTTTTCGCGAATCAACAACGCGCCGGTGGATCTCGCTATGAGCGAAAAAATTCTGAAAGACTTCTTTAAGTCGGACGTCAAGATGATCTATCCGAAGGATGTCATCGATATCGTCTGTGATTTTTACAATATCACCGAGGAAGACATCAAGGGCCGAAACCGCGCGAGAGAGGTATCCTATCCTCGGCAGATTGCCATGTACATCATGCGCGAAGTGACCGATTACTCTCTGCCCAAAATTGGTTCGCTGTTCGGCGGCCGCGACCACACCACCGTCATGCACGCCTGCGATAAGGTCAACACGGACATGCAGGAGAACACCGAATTTAAAATTACGGTCAACGATTTAATCAATAAAGTCAAAAACAACTGATCTTTGTCGTGTCTAAAAAAATTTTTCTGTGTACGGCCTGCCGATATCCTGTGGGTAACCATAGGTTTTCGCTGGGATAACCTGTTGAAGAGTCGGTAAAAAGGTAAATTGAATGCTTTGCAAAGGCTGGGTTATTCACAGCTTCTTCAGAGGATATCAACAAAAATTTGGGATTTATTCATGGAACCGTGCACAGGGGACAACGTGAAAAAACCGCGCCATTCCGCCGGATTTTGACGTTATCCACATTGTCCACACCCCCTACTACTGCGACTACTACTTAAAATATATTTAAAGATATCAAATAAAGGAGACTTGCGATGTCGATTCATTTTAAATGCGATAGAGACACTTTGCTGAAGGGTCTTTCAACCGTGGAAAAAGCGGTTGAACTGCGCAATATCAAGCCGATACTGGAAGGCGTATACATTCAGGCAAAACGGGACGGCATTGTGTTAAAGGCGACCAACTTAAGTTTGAGTATTGAAACCATGGTGGAAGGCGATGTCGTCTCCGAAGGGGAAATTGTGGTGTCTGCCCGGGTTTTCTATGAAATTCTTTCGAAATACACCGCCGGTATGATTGACTTTGATATGGAAGAAGAAAATCGGCTGAAAATATCGAATAATCATTCCAAGACACAGCTTTCGGTGATGGATGCCGCGGAGTTTCCAGGGTTTCCGCTGGTGCCCGAAAAAGGCGCCATCGTGCTGCCACAGAACGTGTTTAAACAGATGCTGGCCACCACGATTTTTTCAGCGGCCATTTCGGACGCACGGCCCATTTTAAAGGGTGTGCTGATGGAAGTGGAAAGCAATTCGCTGCATATTGTGGCACTGGACGGATACCGGCTGGCTTTTCGCAAAATGGCGCTGGCTAACGGTGTTCCCGACATAAAAGCGATTATTCCGTCATCGGCGTTTCGGGAAGTCATCAAAATCCTCGAGGATTCGGACGACGATCTTGCGATCTATTTGGCGGACAATATCGCCTGTATTAAAACCAATCGTACGCAGATTTTTATGCGGCTTTTGGAAGGCGAATTTATCAAATATAAAAACATTCTGCCCAGCGAATATAAATCTAAAATCAAATTGAACCGAAATGAGATTTCAGACAGCGTGGAACGGGCGTCCATTCTGGCGCGAAACGAAAAGGATAAGCTCGTCAAGTTCAGCATTGTGGACGACTTTTTGACCATCACCTCGGCGTCCGAACTGGGAGAAGCCTTTGAGCAGGTGGACATCTTTTTGGAAGGCAAGCATATCGATATCGCGTTTAACGCCAAATATCTGTCCGATGTCTTTAAAGTCATCGACGATGATAATATCATTCTGGAGTTTAACACCAACGTCAGTCCCTGTGTGATTCGGTCGGGCGAAAATGATGATTTTCTGTATCTGGTTCTGCCGGTACAGATGCGGTAACCCAAACATTAATCCAGCGGTTTACGGTGAAACGTGAATCGCTTTTTTATTTTGTATGATATAATATCAGAAAAAAGACGGAGCCGATGCGGTGTTTATCAAAACCCTTTTGCTGAAAGATTTTAGAAACTATCAACAGATCAGCCTTTCGCCGCAAAACGGCCTGAATATTCTGTATGGCAAAAATGCGCAGGGTAAAACCAATCTGGTGGAAGCCGTCTACTACTTAAGCACCGGAAAATCCTTTCGAACCAACCGCGATGTCCAGCTGATTCGTTTTGACGCCGAATCGGCACGCATCAGCGCGGCCTATCAGACCCTGTCGGGAGGCAACACCATTGAAGCCGTCTTGAAGAAGGACGGAACCAAGAGCTTTAACATCAACGCGATGCCGATTAAAAAGCTGGGGCATCTGTTTGGACATTTTTCCTGTGTCGCCTTTACGCCCGAGGACATCAAGGCTGTGAAGGAAACGCCGGCTTTACGCCGGCGGCTCATCGATCTGGAAATCGCCAAAATCCGGCCGGCGTATTTTTTTGACCTGAAATCCTATTATCAGGTGCTGTCCGAAAAAAACGCGCTGCTGAAAAAGAGAATCGGCGAGGATGAAAAGCGTCTGATCAGCGTTTACAACGAGCAAATGGCCGTGCACGCCAAAACCATCATCCGCTTGCGAACGGCCTTTTTGGAGGAACTGAAAGAAGCATTCAACCAGACCTACCGCCTGATTTCGGGCGAAGACAAAACGGCGGGCATCATCTACCGCGCGTCGGTGGAACCCGAGAACATCGAGAACGCCTTTTTAAGTAAGGCGGGCAGTCTGATGAGCCGCGAGATTGAGTACCGCCAGAGTCTGTTCGGCCCGCACAAGGAGGATTTTGTCTTTATGCTGGACGAGCATGATTTAAAGCTCTATGGGTCGCAGGGACAGCAGCGCACCGTGATGCTGGCGTATAAGCTGGCGGTTTTAAACATGGTCAAAGAGCGAACGGGCGAATCGCCGGTGCTGATTTTAGACGACGTTTTCAGCGAACTGGATTTTTCGCGGCAGAACCGGCTGACCGAACTTTTGGCGGCGTCGCAGGTGTTTATCACCACAGCGGTGCCCATCAATATTAAACAGACATATCACGCTTTTGTGGTGGAAAACGGACAGATAAAAAGCGGCTGAAACAAACGCATAATCATATACGCGAAAATAAAGCCTTTTTAAAACAAAAATATTTTTAGAGCCTTTTCCCATTAATACGCATAAAAAAACGCTTAAAACGATAAAATTTCACGTGATTTTAAAATATTCGGGTAAAAAGGCTTTTTTATTTGGATAAAAAAGGGTATAATAAATATATTAATGTAGAAAAGTGAATGAACAGGAAGCGCAGGTGTTTTTTTATGTTGCTCCATATTGGCAATGACGTCATGATTCCCTTATCCGATATTGTGCTTATATTGGATGTGAATACCTGCGTCAAAAACAAGGCCAATCAGGCGTTTATTGAAAAAGCCATGGCCGAAGCCGGTCAGCGCGGCGAAACCGACCCCGGGTGTAAGTCTCTGGTGGTGCTGAAAAGCGGCGGCAGGACGGTTCTGCATTGTTCTCCCATTTCTTCAACCACCTTAAAAAAGCGGGCCGAAAACTATCTAAGTGACTATACTTTGGCTTAAAGTGATTTAAGCTTTTTATTTATAGCAATAAATAAAAGAAAAGAGTGAAAGTTTTATGAGCAACAAAACGTATGATGAATCCCAAATTCAGGTGCTGGAGGGTTTGGAGCCGGTACGTAAACGGCCGGGCATGTACATCGGCTCGACCGATTCGCGCGGACTTCACCATCTGGTGTATGAGGTGGTGGACAACTCCATCGACGAAGCGATGGCCGGTGTCTGCGACCGCATCACGGTGACCATCCTCAAAGGCAACGGCATCCGTGTGACCGACAACGGACGCGGCATCCCGACCGGCATGCACCCGACCGCGGGTATCTCGACGCTGGAAGTGGTGCACACCAAACTGCACGCCGGTGGAAAGTTCGGCGGAGACGGCTATAAGGTTTCGGGGGGCTTGCATGGTGTGGGCGTTTCGGTGGTCAACGCGCTTTCGGAAAAACTCATCGTCAATGTTCAGCGGGAAGGCAAGGTATTTCGTCAGGAATACCGAAAAGGCATTCCGGTATCGGGCATCGAGGTGGTGGGCGAGAGCACGGACAACGGAACCATCACCGAATTCTATGCCGACCCCGAGATTTTTGACGCGACCGTCTACAGCTTTGATACGCTGAAAGCGCGTCTGCGCGAGCTGGCTTTTTTGAACAAAGGCATTACGATTGAACTTTCGGACGAACGCGAAGAAAAAAGCAAAAAGCTGACGTTTAAATACGAAGGCGGCATTGTGGAGTTTGTGAATTACTTAAACAAAAACAAGATGCCGATTTTTGAGGACGTCATCTACTTTGAAGGCGAAAAGGAAACCTCCACGGTGGAAATCGCCATGCAGTACAACGAAGGCTACAACGAAACGCTGTTTTCCTTTGCCAATAACATCTCCACCATCGAGGGCGGTTCGCATCTTCTGGGGTTTAAATCCGGCCTGACGCGCGTTATCAACGATTACGCCAGACGGTTCGGTTTTTTAAAGGAAAAGGACGAAAATCTGTCGGGCGACGATATCCGCGAAGGATTGACAGCCATCGTCAGCGTCAAGCTGGTCGACCCGCAGTTTGAAGGCCAGACCAAGACCAAGCTCGGCAACGCCGACATCCGGCCTATGGTGGATTCGGCGGTCAGCAAGGGACTTTCGGCCTATCTGGAGGAAAACCCGGGCATCGCACGCGCGGTGATCGGCAAATGTCTGACCGCGCAGCGAGCCAGAGAAGCCGCCAAGAAGGCGCGTGAGATGACCCGCAGAAAATCGGTGTTTGAATCCTCTGCGCTGCCCGGCAAGCTGTCCGACTGCTCGGAGAAGGACGCCGACAAGTGTGAGATTTTTCTGGTGGAGGGCGATTCGGCCGGCGGCAGTGCCAAACAGGGCCGCGATCGGCGTTTTCAGGCTATTTTGCCGCTGAAGGGCAAAATCCTGAACGTGGAAAAAACCCGCAAGGACAAAGCGCTCGCCAATGACGAAATCAAGGCGATGGCCACCGCGTTTGGCGGAGGCATCGGCGAAGATTTTGACACCAGCAAGCTAAGATATAACCGTATCATCTGTATGACCGATGCGGACGTGGACGGTTCGCATATCCGCATTCTGATTTTGACTTTCTTCTACCGCTATATGCCCGAGCTCATCGAGAACGGACACGTCTACATCGCCCAGCCGCCGCTCTACAAGGCCAGCAAGGGCAAAAAGGAAGTGTACCTTTACAGCGACGAGGAGCTGGAAGACTTTATGAACGAGAACGGCAAGGACGGCGTGACGCTGCAGCGCTACAAAGGCCTTGGCGAGATGAACGCCGAGCAGCTTTGGGACACCACGATGGACCCCGAAAAACGGACGCTATTAAAGGTTTCGCTGGAAAACGCGATTGAAGCGGACGAGATATTCACGATTCTGATGGGCGACAGCGTGGAACCGCGGCGCGAGTTTATTGAGCAGAATGCCAAACTCGTGGCGAATTTGGACATATAGGAGCTTTTGAGGTATAGATGATGGAACAGAATGATAAAAAAAGAGTAGTCAATGTGGATATTGAACAGGAGATGAAAAAATCGTTTATCTCCTACGCCATGGCGGTCATCATCAATCGGGCGCTTCCCGACGTGCGTGACGGCTTAAAGCCTGTGCACCGGCGAATTCTCTATTCGATGAGCGAACTGGGTCTTTCCCCGGACAAACCGTTCCGTAAGTGCGCGCGTATCGTCGGCGATGTTTTGGGTAAATACCATCCGCACGGCGACAGCGCGGTGTACGACGCCATGGTGCGTTTGGCGCAGGATTTTTCCATCCGCCATATGCTGGTTCAGGGGCACGGCAACTTTGGATCGGTGGACGGCGACCGGGCCGCGGCCATGCGGTATACCGAAGCCAGACTTTCAAAAATCAGCATGGAGCTTTTGCGGGATATCGATAAAGACACGGTGGATTTCTACCCCAACTTTGACGAAACCCTGATGCAGCCGACGGTTCTGCCTTCGCGCTACCCCAACCTGCTGGTCAACGGTTCGGGCGGCATCGCGGTGGGCATGGCCACCAACATCCCGCCGCACAACTTAAACGAAGTCATCGACGGTACCGTGGCCATGTTGGACGACCCGGACATCGGCGTGGACGAACTGATGGAACACATCAAGGGCCCGGATTTCCCGACCGGCGGTCTCGCCATGGGTATCAGCGGCATCCGTCAGGCCTATATGGAGGGACGCGGCAAGGTTTCGGTGCGCGCCAAGGCCGAGATTGAAACCTATAAAGAGAACAAACAGCGCATCATCGTTAAGGAACTGCCCTACCAGGTGAACAAAGCGGCGCTTATCGAGAAAATCGCCAGTCTGGTCAGCGAAAAGAAGGTGGAGGGCATCTCCGATCTTCGGGATGAATCCGACAAGCAGGGCATGCGCATTGTGATTGAACTAAAGCGCGACGTGAACGCCAACATCGTCTTAAACCGACTGTATAAGCATACGCAGATGCAGGATACCTTCGGCATCATCATGCTGGCGCTGGTGGACGGCGAACCCAAAGTGCTGTCGCTTCGACAGATGCTGCATCATTATATCGACCACCAAAAAGAGGTCATCGTCCGCAGAACCACCTATGAGCTGGAAAAAGCCAAAGCGCGGGCGCACATTCTGGAAGGCCTCATCATCGCGCTGGACAACATCGACGATGTGGTGGATCTCATCAAAAAAGCCAAGGACGTGCCCACCGCCAAAACTCAGTTGATGGAGCGCTTTGGCTTAAGCGAGTTGCAGGCGCAGGCAATTTTGGATATGCGCCTTTCCCGCCTGACTGGTTTGGAACGCGACAAGATTGAACAGGAATATAAAGACCTTAAAAAGCGCATCGAATACCTGCAAAGCATTCTGGACACCCCGCAGATGGTGGTGGATATCATCAAGGAAGAGCTTTTGGAGATTAAAGAGAAATACGGCGACGAACGGCGTACCGAGATTGCGTTTGCCGAGGACGAGATTGATCTGGACGAGCTGATTCAGGAAGAGGATATGGCCGTCACCCTGACCCACTTCGGCTACATCAAACGCGTCAGCGCGGACACCTACCGCTCGCAGAAACGCGGCGGACGCGGCGTCACCGGCCTTTCCACGCGCGAAAACGACTTTGCCGAGAATGTGTTTGTCACCAGCACGCACAACGTCCTGCTGTTCTTCAGCTCCAAGGGCAATGTGTACAGCAAAAAGTGCTATGAGATTCCGGTCAGCAGCCGAACCGCCAAGGGTATGGCCATTGTCAATATGCTGAGTCTGGACGCGGACGAGAAGATTACGGCCGTGTTCCCGGTCAGCGAGTATGACGAGGACGCCAATCTCGTCATGGTGACCAAGGAAGGGTATATCAAAAAGACGTCGATGAGCGAATACGCCAAAATTCGCATGAGCGGCCTAAGAGCTATCGGCCTTCGCGACGACGATGAGCTGATTCGCGTGTTCCAGACCTCGGGCAAGGACGACGTTATCGTGGGCTCCAAAAACGGCATGTCCATCCGCTTTAACGAGGACGACGTGCGGCCCATGGGCAGAACGGCGATGGGCGTAAAAGCCATCACCTTGCGCGAAGGAGACGAGCTGGTCGACGCGGCCATCGTCACACCCGGATGCGACATCTTTGTCATCACCGAAAACGGCTTTGGCAAGCGCACCAAGGAAGACGAATACCGCACACAGGTGCGCGGCGGCATCGGCGTTAAGACCATCAACATCACCGAAAAAACCGGCCTGATGTGCGGGCTTAAGATGGTCTGCGGCGACGAGGACATCATGGTCATCAACGACGCGGGCATCATCATCCGCATGAACACCGCCGAGATTTCGGTCTTCGGCCGGGGCACTCAGGGCGTGCGCGTGATGCGCGTGGACGACGACACCAAGGTGGTGTGCGTGGCCAAGGTGCCGCTGGGAGAAGAAGCGGACGACGGCACGGAAGGTTAATTAAAAACAGCACAAGACGAAGAGCGGAAACCCCGCTCTTTTTTTGGCCTTTTAAAAAGATACAAATTAGGCTGTAACTTTGCTATAATAGACAGCGAAAACAAAAAGGAGAAAAACAATGTTCAAAGACATGTGGCCGCAGTTTGTCAAAAGCATGACGGCGCGCCTTGAAAATATCGCCTCACACATCGATGTCATCATCATCAAGCTGTTTACGATTGTTCTAATCATCGTCGTCGGCAGAATCCTGATCTGGCTGATTTTGAAAATTTCCAAAAAAGCGCTGTTTAACAAGCGTGTGGAACAAGCCGAAAAAATATCCCACAAGAAGCTGGAATCGATTTTTTCTCTGACTCAGTCGGTGGTTAAATTCCTGGTTTGGTTTTTTGTCATTGTGGCTGTGCTGGACCAGATCGGTATTTCGGCCAACAGTCTGTTGGCCACGGCGGGCATCGGCGGCGTGGCGCTGGCCTTCGGCGCGCAGGATCTGGTGAAGGATGTGGTCAGCGGCGGTTTTCTGTTTATCGAATCGCAGTATGAGATTGGCGACCTTGTGAAAGTGGCTGATGTGATGGGTACGGTGCAGGGCATCAATATGCGCAACACCGAGATTAAGGCCTATACCGGAGAAGTGATAATTATCCCGAACGGCGCCATCGGCACGGTCATCAACTATTCCAAGGGCAACAATCTGGCGATTATGGACGTGGGCATCGCTTATGAAGAGGATATTCAAAATGCGGCGGAAAGCATACTAAACACCGCAAAAGAATACAAAGCGGCGCACGACTATGTGGTGGGTGAACCGCAGTACGCCGGTGTCATCAGTCTGGGCGATTCGGACGTGACTTTGCGCGTGGTGATGGAAGTGAAACCCACCATGCAGTTCCAGACCCAGCGGGATATGCTGCAGGCGATTAAAGAGAACTTCGATAAAGAGAAAATTGAGATTCCGTACCCCAGACGCGTGCTGATCAATAAGTAAATGGATAAACCGATGGATGTCAACGAAAATGATTTTGTCATGATGAAAAAGCCCCACCCCTGCGGCGCCAACGAATGGAAGGTGCTGCGAACCGGCATGGATGTGAAGCTGAAATGCGTGGGATGCGGGCGGATTGTGATGCTGAAATTTGCTGATTTTAAAAAAGGTTTTAAAAGGAGAATAAACAGTTGAGTCATTCCAGTGAGAAATTTAAGCCGGTGCGTCTAAGCCCGCCCAAGAAAAAGGAAAAGACGCCCAAGGAGGAATTTGTGTCGTGGATTATTTCGCTGGTCGCGGCCGTGGCTGTGGCGCTGGCGCTTCGCTTTTTTGTTTTCGACTTTGTGGTAGTGGAGCAGTCTTCCATGGAGGACACGCTGTTCACCGGCGAGTGGCTGTTTTTGGAAAAGGTGACATATGATTTTAACGACCCGAATGAGGGCGATATCATTGTCTGCTATTTTGACGAAGGCAAAAATAATATTTTCTATGATTTCATAAAACACCGCAAAAACTACGTCAAGCGCGTCATCGGCGTTTCAGGCGACACGGTGGAGATTCGGGAGGGCGTCACCTACGTCAACGGAGAAGCTGTGGACGAGCCATACTTACGCGAGCCCGAGATTGGCACATTGGAACCGACGGTGGTGCCCGAGGACAGTGTGTTTGTGATGGGCGACAATCGAAACAATTCGTTCGATTCCCGCGTGATTGGGAGCATTCCGTATGACCGCATCCGCGGCCGCGTGCTGTTTCGCGCCTGGCCGTTCACCAAGTTTGGCAAAATCGGATAACGATAATAAAAAAACAAACCTTGCGAATCACCGCAAGGTTTTTTAATTTACATCTTTTCGGGCGTTTCCACACCGATTAAGTAAAGTCCGGTGGTGATGACGTTTTTCACGGCTTTGGCCAGAGCCAGCCTTGCGGCCGAAGCGGCTTTGTTTTCGTCGATAATCTTATGTTCAAAGTAGAATTTGTTAAACGCCTTGGCCACGTCGATGATGTTTCGCGTAATGAGGTAGGGCTCGTTCTTGGCCAGCGCGGTTTCGATGGCCGAGGGGAAGCGGTCCAGCGCCTTGGCGGTTTTAAACGCTTCGTCGTTATCCAGCGCCGAGAAGTCGGGGGTTTCATTAAGCAGGTCTGCGCCGCGAACCAGAAGCGAGTTGCACCGCACGGCGGTGTACTGCATATACGGGCCGGTTTCGCCCTCAAAGTTTAGCACTCTGTCCCATGTGAAGGTGACGTCCTTGATACGCCCTTGCGAGAGTACGCTGAACACGACGGCGCCGATGCCCACCTGTTTGGCGATAGCGGTTTTGTTCTCAAGACCGGGGTTCTTAATTTCGATAATCTCGGCTGTTTTTTCGCAGGCTTTGTTCAGCACGTCCTCCAGGAAAACCACACGACCTTTGCGCGTGGAGATGGTTCCATCTTCCAAAGCGACCATGCCGAAGTTGACATGCTCCAAATCCTTTTCCCAATCGTAACCCATGAGACCCACCACCTTAAACCATTGGCTGAAGTGCAGGTTCTGCTGATAGGCGACCACGTACAGGGCTTTATAGAAGTTGAACGTCTTTTTGCGGTAGAAGGCGGCGGCCAGGTCACGCGTGGCGTACAGCGTGGTGCCGTCGTTTTTGATGATGATGCACGGGGGCATGCTGTAGCTTTCCAAATCCACCACGCGCGCGCCCTGCGATTCGGTCAAAAGGCCTTTGGCGTCCAGCTCATCCACGATGGGCTGCATCTTGTCGTTGTAGAAGCGTTCGCCCGTGTAGTAATCAAACGAAACGCCCAGCATCTCATAGACTTTATTGACGCGCTTTAACGTGATTTCAGTAAACCAGTCCAGCAGGGAAACGGCATATTCGTCTCCGGCTTCAATGCGTTTAAACCATTCCCGCGCGGCGTCGTTCAGGCTGTCGTCCTTATCGGCTTCGTCGTGGAACTTCACGTACAGCGCCAAAAGGGCGTCGATGTTCCGCGCTTCCACGTCTTCCTTGTTGCCCCAGGCCTCGTAGGCGTAGCAGAGCTTGCCGAACTGGGTACCCCAGTCGCCCAAGTGGTTGATACCGATGGCGGTGTAGCCGCGGTAGTTGTAGATGCGGTACAGCGCGTTGCCGATTGCGGTTGACATAATGTGGCCGATGTGAAAGGGTTTGGCGATGTTGATGGAAGAATAGTCGATGCAGATATTCTTGCCCTGTCCCTCGTCGCTGCCGCCGTAGCCTTCTTCGCCGCTGGCTTTCAGCACATCCGCGATGAACGCGACCGGGTCGATGAAGAAATTGATGTATGCGCCGACCACGCTGAAGGATTTAAACCCTTCGGGCAGAGCCATGCCGTTTGCAATCTCATCCGCAATCACCGGCGGCGCTTTTTTGAGGGTTTTGGCCAGCTTAAAACAGGGCAGTGCAAAGTCGCCCATGGTTTCGTCGGCGGGCACTTCGATCATGCCGGCGACTTCGGCGGCGGTAAGACCGGTTTGTTTTTCGATGGCTTTCGCTAAATTTTCGATATAGTTCAATGTGTGCTTCCTTTTCTTTATCCAAAGTTTCAACCAATCATATCACAATTGAGGAAGGCAAGGCAACCGACAACTATATATGGTAGTTGCGAATTGATGCTTTTTTCAGTATATTAGATATGCCAAAAAATAAAATAGGAAAGTTATGCGCTAAAAATAAAAGAAATGCAAAACAGCGATACCATATGCGCCGTCTCCTCGCCGCCCGGTGTGGGCGCCGTGGGCATCATCCGCATCAGCGGCAAGGCGGCCATCGATATATTAAATACCGTCTTTCATTCGAACCAGCCGTTTTCGCAGGCCGTCATGCGGCATGGATTTATCATGGACGGCGGCACCAAACTGGACGAAGTGATGGCGGTGGGTTTTGAAGGCGAAAAAACTTACACCGGCGAACCCATGGCCGAAATCTTTCCGCACGGCGGGAGGATGCCAATGATGCAGGTGCTGTCGGCCGTGGAGAAAGCGGGAGCGCGTCCGGCCGAGCCCGGCGAGTTTACCAAACGGGCGTTTATGAACGGCAAGATGGACCTAAGCGAAGCCGAGGCTGTGATGGATTATATCGGCGCGGTCAGCTCGCTTTCGGCCAAATCCGCGTTTGACCAGTTGGAGGGTGCCTTAAGCCAGAAGATTCGCGGCATGCAGAACCGCCTGACTGATATGCTGGCCATGATTGAGGCGGGCATCGAGTACCCCGAAGAGGATTTGGAACACGACATAAAAGGCAAAGCGATGCCGGTTCTGGCCGAACTGATGGCAGAAGGCAGGGCATTGGCCGATTCGTTTGAGTCGGGGCGGTTTTTGAAGGAAGGGTTTAATGTCTGCATCATCGGTAAACCCAACGTGGGCAAGTCTTCGCTCTTAAACGCGCTGACCGGAAAAGAACGCGCTATCGTCACCGAAGTGGAAGGCACCACGCGGGACATCATCGAGGGGCTGTATGATATCCAAGGACTGCCCGTGAGGTACTTCGACACGGCGGGCATCCGCGAAAGCCATGACGCGGTGGAGGCCATCGGCGTGGATCGTTCGCTGTCGGCCATCGAGAAAGCTGACTTGGTGCTGTTCACGGTGGACGGCTCTGTGCCTGCGGATGAGCGGGACAATAAAGTATATGAAAAAATTAAAGATAAGAAAACCGTATTGGTTTTGAATAAATCCGACCGGGGTACGAAGGAAAACTTCCCCGACATAAAGACCCGCGTTTTGACCAGCGCGGTGACCGGCGAAGGCATGGAAGCCTTAGAGCAGGCCATCTACGACACGGCGGTGACGCATCAGGAAAAAGCCGAGAGCATCGTCATCACCAACGCGCGGCACGCGCACTGCCTGAATGATTATGTAAACTCACTGGAAGCGGCGGTTGCCGAGTTTGAATCGGGAGCGGATTTGGAATGCGTCAGCATCGACATCCGCGACGCATGGAATCACATCGGCGAGATTACCGGCGAAACGGTGGGCGAGGCGATTATCGACCGCATCTTTGAAAACTTTTGCTTGGGAAAATAGAAAGAAGACGACATGGATTATAACGCAGGGACATATGACGTGGTGGTGGTGGGCGCCGGCCACGCGGGATGCGAAGCCGCTCTGGCGGCCGCGCGTCTTAACCAAAAGACGCTGCTGCTCACGCTGAATCTGGACGGCGTGGCGCTGATGGCTTGCAACCCCGCCATCGGCGGAACCAGCAAGGGCCATCTGGTGCGTGAGATTGACGCGCTGGGCGGCGAGATGGGCATCAACACGGACGCCACGTTTATTCAGATTAAGATGCTGAACACGGGCAAGGGTCCGGCAGTGCACAGCCTACGGGCGCAGGCCGACAAGAAGGAATATCAGCGCGTGATGAAAAGCACGCTGGAGAACACCGACAACCTGACGCTGTCGCAGGCCGAGGTCACCGAAATTGTCGAAAAGAACGGGAGGGTGGCGGCCGTGAAGACCACGACCGGCGCGGTTTACCAGACGCAGACGGCCATCCTCGCGACTGGCGTCTATTTAAAGAGCAAGATCATCATCGGCGAGTGGATGTATTCGGGCGGGCCGAGCGGCCTGTTTCCGGCTTCCTATTTGAGCCGTGGACTGACAGACTTGGGATTTTCTTTGCGGCGGTTCAAGACGGGCACACCCGCACGTGTGGACAAGCGGAGCATCGACTTTAGCAAGACCACACCGCAGTACGGAGACGAGGAGATTATTCCGTTTTCGTTTATGTCGGGCGAAATCAGGCGGGAGCAGGTGCCCTGCTATCTGACCTATACCAATGAAAAAACGCGGGACATCATCCGCGCCAACATGGGCCGTTCGCCGCTGTATTCGGGAAAGATTGAGGGCACGGGTCCGCGGTACTGCCCCAGCATCGAGGACAAGATTGTGAAGTTTCCGGACAAGGAACGGCATCAGTTGTTCTTGGAGCCCGAGAGCCTGCAGACCAACGAGATCTATGTGCAGGGGATGTCGTCGAGTCTGCCCGAGGAAGTGCAGGTGGCCATGTACCGCACGGTACCGGGTTTGGAGAACGTGCAGTTTATGCGTCCGGCGTATGCCATTGAATATGACTGCATCGATTCGACGGTTTTAAAACGTTCGCTGGAGAGCAAGGAAATCGGCGGCCTGTTTTTTGCGGGCCAGATCAACGGCACCAGCGGATATGAGGAAGCGGGGGCGCAAGGCGTCGTGGCCGGACTCAACGCGGTGCAGTACATCCGCGGGGAAGAGCCGCTCGTTTTAGGGCGCGCCGACGGATACGCCGGGGTGCTGATTGACGACCTCGTCACCAAGGGCACCAACGAGCCCTACCGTATGATGACCTCGCGGGCCGAGTACCGGTTGCTGCTGCGGCAGGACAACGCCGACGCGCGGCTGACCGAAAAGGGCAGAAAGCTGGGACTGGTTTCGGACGCCCGATATGACCGATTTATGAAAAAGCAGGAAGGTATCGAAAGAATCGTTGCCGAGATGGAGACGCGTTTGGTGAAAGCCGACAGGGTCAATGGCTATCTGACCGAGCAGGGTTCCGAGCCGCTCACCGCGAACGTGAAATACGCCGACATCTTAAAGCGGCCGAATGTATATCTGGATGATTTAATTGCGTTTGACGAGGAATTTTTACGGTTAGATAAAGAAGTGATGAAGTGTGCCGAGACCAACGTGAAATACGCGGGGTATATCAAAAAGCAGGAGAATCAGGTGAACCAGCAAAAGGCGATGGAGGAAAAGCGCCTGCCCGCCGATGTGGATTACAGCCGGATTAAAGGCATACGTATTGAAGCCGCGCAGAAGCTGAACGCCATCCGGCCCGAAAGTCTGGGTCAGGCCAGCCGCATCTCGGGCGTGAGCCCGGCGGATATTTCGGTGCTGGTCATCTATTTTAAACAGCGGGAACAAAGCCGATGAGCATGACCGAGATTTTACGAAAAGCGATGGAAGCGCAAGGCATCGCGCTTTCGTCCGAACAGGAGAACCAGTTTGAGATTTTCTTTGAGGCCTTAAAGGAAACCGGCGCGCACACCAACCTGACCGCGATTCTGGACGAAGCCGGGGTGGCCGAAAAGCATTTTGCCGACAGCCTGCTGCCGATTTCGATGAATCTCATTCGGGGTGACGAAAAAGTCATTGACGTGGGGTCGGGCGCGGGATTTCCGGGATTGCCGCTGAAAATCGTCTGCCCGGGTCTGGACATGACGCTTTTAGAAGCGACGGGGAAAAAAGCGGCGTTTATCGAGGCCGCCGCCAAGCGGTTAGATGTGAATATTCATTTAATAAATGGCCGTGCGGAAGAAATTGCCCGTTCCGAAAATGCCAGAATGTGTTATGATATATGTGTGAGCCGGGCCGTGGCCCGATTGAACGTTCTGCTGGAACTCTGTGCAGGATTCGTCCGCGTGGGTGGGCGAGTGATGGCCTACAAGGGCGAAAAAGCCGCAGAGGAAGTGAAAGAAGCGGCTTCGGCGGCCAAAGCGCTGGGCTTGAAGTATATCGGGACCTATCCCGATACACTGGGTATGACGCAGATTGTCGTCTATGAACGGATTGAAAAACTTAGAGAGGTTTATCCGAGGAAGTTTTCAAATATAAAAAAGAAAGTATTGTGAGGTAAGATTATGCCAATAGCAGTTGAATTGGAGTTTGATCATAACACTTCAAACGAAATCCGCAGTATTTGGAAAGATATGAGCGACTACGGCGTCAGTCAGTTTCTGCACCATTCACCCGGCGTACCGCATGTGACGCTGGCGATGTATAATGGAATTGAAGATTTGCCTGCATTTATCCGCCACGTCAATTCGTTTTCCTATACGATATCCAAGCCGTCCATCAACTTAAACAGCGTCGGACTCTTTAATGTGGAGCGCAACATTATCTATCTGGCGGTGACGGTGACGAGTGATTTGATCTTCATGCATAAGAATTTCTACAGCCATATGGAGGAATATTCTCCGAACGCATGGCGGTTCTATATGCCCGGCGTATGGGTGCCGCATGTCACGGTGGCCATCAACGTGGAAGAGGACAAACTGATTCGCGGCGTTGAGATTGCGGCTAAGAAGTTTAAGCCCATGATGGCGACGGCCGAAGCCTTGCACGTCATCGACGTTCAGGAAGCCAAAACGATTGAACGAATCGCCATACTTTAAAAAGCACGACAAGATAATTTTTGAGACTTTAGGAGAGTAGATTTGGGAAAGATTATTTCTATCGCCAACCAAAAGGGCGGCGTAGGCAAGACCACCACTTCGGTGAATCTGGCCGCTGCGTTGGCACATTTGGGCAAACGTGTCTGCATTGTAGACATTGACCCGCAGGGCAACTCCACATCGGGACTGGGTATCGATAAGTCCGAGATCAAGTATTCGGTGTACGACATCATCATCAACGGCGTTCCGGCCAAGGACGCGGTGATACCCACCATGATGGAGACGCTGTTTGTCATACCGGCCAACATCGATCTGGTCGGCGCGCAGGTGGAACTGGTGGGCAAGATGGCCAGGGAATCCTACTTAAAAGAGGCTTTACGGCCGATTAAAAACGATTACGACTTTATTTTTTTGGATTGCCCGCCGTCGCTGGGTGTTTTGACGGTCAACGCGCTCAACGCATCGGATAATGTATTGGTGCCCATCCAGTGTGAATTCTACGCGCTGGAAGGCTTAAGCCAGCTCATCAGCACGATTAAGCTGGTGAAGAAAACCTTGAATCCCGAGCTTGAGATTGAAGGCGTGGTGCTGACCATGTATGACGGCCGAACCAACCTAAGCAGTCAGGTGGTTTCGGAAGTGAAGGCCTATTTTAAAAACAAAGTATATGAGACGATTATTCCGCGAAACGTACGCTTAAGCGAAGCGCCCAGCTTTGGGCTGCCTATCCTAAAGTATGACCCGAAATCGCTGGGCTCGGAAACATATATGGCGCTGGCCGAAGAAGTCGTCGCGGCGAATAAATAAAAGGGGGAAGAGAGCATGGCGAAACCAACCGGACTTGGAAAAGGACTTGGGGCGCTTTTGAGCGAAGACCCCTTAAACATTAGGGCGCTGGATGAAGACGCGATTGCGCTTCAGAGCGTTAAAGGACAGGTGCTGGAGCTGGATATCGGGCTCATCGACACCTATCAGGATCAGCCGCGAAAGAATTTTGACGAAGAAAAGCTAAACGAGCTGGCTAAATCCATCGAGAACCACGGCATTGTCCAGCCGATTATCGTTCGCAAGAGCGAAGACCGATACATGATTATTGCAGGCGAAAGACGGTACCGCGCGGCGCGGATTGCGCGGCTGAAGACCATCCCGAGCATCGTCAAGGAAATTGACAGCCGCGAACAGATGGAGATATCGCTGATTGAGAACCTTCAGCGGGAGAACCTAAACCCATTGGAAGAAGCGGCGGCGATTCGCCTTCTCATGACCGAATACGATTTGAATCAGGAAGCGGTGGCCGAGCGCATCGGGAAATCCCGTCCGGCGGTGGCCAACATTCTGCGCTTGCTCCAGCTGCCCGAACCCATCAGAGTAATGATCTTTGAGGGCAAGATATCCAGCGGGCACGCCAAGTGTCTGGGCGGCCTTGAGAACGACGAGGATAAAATCCTCATCGCCACCAAAGCGGCCGAGGAGGGCATGAGCGTTCGGGAGACCGAAAAGTATGTCCAGAAATACAGCAAGGGCAAAACCGATTCCGGCGTGAAAAAAAGCGATAAAAAAGTGATGGCGGCTGAGATTATCGAAGCTGAGCACAAGCTGACCAACGCGCTGGAGACCAAGGTGAAAATCATCGGAGATATGCAGAAAGGAAAGATTACCATCGAGTATTTTTCCGAAGAGCAGCTGCAGGCGTTGTATGATTACCTTTTGAAAAACTAACACGAAAGAGCCGAAAGGCTCTTTTTTAGTGTATGGTGTTATAAAAGCGCCTCGGGCAAGCCATTGGCTGAAACGCCGGAGAAATGGGTTCAAAGAGAGAAGCGAAGCATACAAAAAAAGCCCGATTTTGCGGGCTTTTTCGACTTTTTTGATATTAAACACAATATATTGTGTCCGATTGTTTCACGTGGAACAATTTATATTACTCCGCGGATAAAATTGAGCAAAAAGTTGGAGGTGTAGAAATAGCGGGCAAAAGCGGAACCGTAAACGATGTCATAAACCTGCTGGAGAGGTTGAACGACTAAAAGAAGCGGGGTTAAGATGAACACCGCATAGGTCAGGAACAATCCGGACAGAAAACCGAAGATGCCGCCGACAGTGGAATCGAACACACGTAAGACCGGAAACTTAAAGGTGTAATTTGCGGCGTTGATAGCGAAGGCGAGAATGGCGCGCGCGATGAAAAAGATGACAAAAAACGAGATGATATTGACGCAGACGTTGGCGATGGTGAGGTTGTAGTACTCGCCCAGCGTGGTGACGTTCTGATCGGCAAAGACGCTTTTGGTGATGTTGGAAACCATCAGCGAAGAGAAGGGGGCCGGCAGATTGGATTCGGCAACCAGTGACTTAATCTTATCCGCCGAAAGATTTTGGACGAGCAGTTTGGTATCTTCAAAATTGGTAATAAGCTCGCTGCCCTCGGTGTAGGTGTAGACAAAATTATAGACGGTCGCGTTCTTTAAGAAGCTGGCTGAGAGCAGGGGCGAGAACAGCGCGGCCGTGCCCCAGGAAAGAAAGAACGCGCCAAGCGAGCAGGCCGAATGGATGAACCCGCGATAGACGCCGGTCAAAACAGCATACAGGATAATCATGACGACAAACCAGTCTAATATGCTCAAAATGTTATTCCTCCGTTTGTGTTAGGGCTATTATAGCATGTTTTTATGGCAAGGTTAAAAACGAATACTTGCCGTTGCTGGTGACCAGTACGCGGTTTTCCGAAGCCGAGGCGATATATGAAATACTGTTTTTCAATTTGTACTGGCGTAAGTACTCACCCTGGTTGGAATAGACGTAGACCGTATCTCCGCCGAACACATACAGGCTGTCGTTTTGCACCAGAAGCCCGCTGACGCTTTTGGGCAGATTGACCTTAAAGTAGTCGGTGGCGGTCAAGACGCGCGCGTTGGTATAATACAAGTCCGTATTCTGCGCGCGCGGTACGGCCACGAACAAATCTTCTGCGCCATCAAAAGCGGCCGATTTAATCTGCCAGTCATAAATCATGTTGGTAGAAAGCTGTTGGCCGAAGAGGTCGTACTTTAAGAGATTGGTGGTGGAGACGATATACATGCTGTCGCCCGAAAAATACACTTTCTCAATCAACTCGGAGTACAGGGTGGTCAGGCCGGTCATGGAAACGCCGGGGTTATAGGTGATGACTCTGGAAACCGGAATGACGCCGGTGGGGTCGTTGGTCAACACCCAAAGGCTGTCCGATTCGGTAAAACCAAAGTCGATGATGATCTGCGGGTAGAAGCTGATGGAATCGAACAGACTGCCGGTGGGGTTATAAAAATAGATCATATTCTCGGACGTGCCGTCCTCTTCAACAATCTCAGAAAAAGCCGCGATGACGTTGTTGCCGCATTCCAGACGGTTGACCGTGCCGATGACATCGGTGGAATACAGATACTCGCCTTCGGTGGTCAGCGCCTGAAAGGTTTTGTTGTTATAAATGACCACCAGCTTTTCGCTGGCCTCCAAAATGAGGTTTTCCGAATACACGATTTTTGACCACAGTAGTTCGCCTTCGTACGTGTAGCAGGAAAGCGCATCGCCGTCCAGCGTGATGTAGAAGTCGTCCAAAAGCCGATACTGGGTTTCTTCGGTGATGTTGGCGGAGGATAAATCGCGCTCCAGCGTATTGCTGGAAGACACAAAATAGGTGATGCCGATGATGAGAACAGCCAGTGAAAACAGAATGATGATGGAAATGATAAACCGCCTTAAGTTGGCGATGCGCACAACCGATTTTCTTTGCATGGATATTGTACCCTTTACCCTTTGTAGAATTCCCTAAAATTATATCTTTTTACGGAATGACTGTAAACCTTTTTGGGCTGGCGGCCCGGGATGTGCACAGAAAATTTACAGACAAAGATAGCAATTCATTTTATCCTTTGCTATAATCATACCAACAAATGAGAAAAAGAAACCATGGGGAATAGCATGCAGATTACCAAGATGCATGGGCTGGGCAACGATTTTGTCATGTACAGCCCCAAAAAAGAAAAAGAACGGGACTATCCGGCTCTGGCAAAGGAAATCTGCGCCAGACATACTTCGGTGGGCGCGGACGGACTCATCATCGTCCTGCCGTCCGAAACGTGTGACGCGCGGATGCGCATCATCAACGCCGACGGCAGTGAGGCCGAAATGTGCGGCAACGGCATCCGCTGTTTTGCCAAGTACGTTTACGAAAAAGGCATTGTCAAGAAGACCGAGATGACCATAGAAACGCTGGCCGGTGTGATTCGCCCCAAACTGGTTTTGGAGCAGGGCGTGGTGTCCGCCGTGGTGGTGGATATGGGTAAGCCTGTTTTTGACCCCAAGGAGATTCCGACAAAAATTGCCGAGGGTGACGTTCTGAACGCGACCGTCACCGCGGGCGATAAGACATTTGACGTCGCCTGTCTCAACTCGGGTGTCCCGCATACCTTGGTGTTTGTGGATAAAATCGTTCTGGATGACGTCTTCAAGTACGGCCCCATGATTGAAAAGCACGACCTGTTCCCGAAAAAAACCAACGTCAACTTCGTCGAGGTGGTGGACAGAAACACGATTATCGTCAGCACATGGGAACGCGGCGCAGGCAAAACCATGGCCTGCGGCACGGGATGCTGTGCGGCGGCGGTGGCGTGTGCGCGTCGGGGATTGACCGAACGAAGTGTCACAGTCAAGCTGGAAGCGGGCGACCTTAAGATTGAATATCTCGAAGATGAAACCATGATGATGACCGGACCGGCCGAAACCGTGTTCGAGGGCATCTACTTTAAGAAAGGCTGAACGTAAGAAAACCTTTTATAGAGAGAAGAGACGCGCAGTGAAATCGGTAAAAATAAATCTGGAAAAACCCATCATCCATCTGGCAGAGATGTTTGAGGAAAATGGCGTTAAGCTTTTCATGGTGGGGGGACATGTGCGTAACGCACTGCTTGCCCTGCCCTCGGCCGATCTGGATATCGCATCAAAAGCCACGCCGGAACAAGTGATGGCTTTTTTTAAAAGCATGGATTTTGTTCGGGTGGTTCCCAAGGCGCTGGATTTTGGCACAGTACAGATCGACCTTTTTGAAGACGGCGAAAAAATCAGCTTTGAGCACACCACCTTTCGTCAGGATTTTTACCATGAAGGCGGCGCCCACCGCCCCAGCGCGGTTCAGTTTACCGAGGACATCACAGCCGATGCCTTAAGGCGGGATTTCACCATCAACGCGCTATACTATGATATTTTAGGAAATACACTGGTCGACCCTTTAGGCGGACAGACTGATTTAATGGATATGCGCATCCGCGCAGTCAAGCAGGACGCCCGAGAGACCTTGAGCGACGATGGACTGCGCATCATGCGTATGGCGCGTTTTGCGGCTGAACTGAACTTCAAAGTGGACCCCGCGCTGTTCAAGGCTGCCAAACAATATGCGGTCTATTTAAAGGACATCACAGGCGAGCGCAAGCAGACCGAGCTGAAAAAGATTCTGCTTGCAGATATCAAATACCAGGGCTTTAAAGGCGCATTTAACGCATCAAAACCCAAAAGAGGTATGATGATATTAAAAGAATGCGGCGCGCTGAATTACCTCGTTCCTGCGCTCTGTCTGGGCGCGGGCGTACGGCAGGATCCGGTCTATCACGCGCACGATGTGCTGATGCACGGCATTGAGACCATGGCGGCCGCGCCGCCCGATTATACACTTCGGCTGGCTGGACTTCTACACGACATCGCCAAGCCGGTGATGCTGAGTGAGACCGGCCGGATGGTGGGGCACGACGCTGAAGGGGAAAAGATGGCCCGGCAGGTGCTGAATGATTTAAAGATGCCCAAAGCCGTGACATCCGAAACGGCTGAGCTGATTCGCCACCATATGTTTGACCTGACCGGCGAAGCCAAGGTGAACACCATCAAGAAAAAAGCCGGGGCATTGGGCTTCGAGCGATTTAAAAAACTCATCGCCCTGCGCCGCGCCGATCTGGCCGGTTCGGGCAGACCGACGGACGACGGTTCGGCCGATCGGTGGCAGAAGGTGCTGGACGAGATGATTGAAAGCGGAACACCCGAAACGATTGCCGACATGGATATTGACGGCAAAACGCTGATGGAAGCGCTGAATATCCGTGAGGGGGAAACCGTGGGAAAGGTGCTGAAAAAACTGCACGCGCGGGTGCTCCTAAGCCCCGGACAGAACAAAAAGGACCAGCTGATGACATTGGCGAGACAGATATTAAAGGAGCAGTAGATGCAGGACTATCATATCCACAGTGACTATTCGACCGACAGCGAGCAGAAGCTTCTCGGCATATGCGAAAAAGCCGTGGAACAAAATTTAAGCGAAATCGCCGTCACCGACCATATTGATATCGACTATCCGTATGATTTGCATTTTGCGTTTGACTTCGATGCGCGCAGTGCCGAGATGGACGCGGTGCAAAAAAACTTCCCGTCGCTTGCGATTAAAAAAGGTGTGGAGATTGGCATCACGGCCGAAACGAAGAAAGATTATGTAAACATCATTAATGCACACCCCTTCGACTTTGTCATCGCATCGGTTCATGTGCTGGACGGCATCGACCCATACTACCCCGAGTTCTTTGTGGGAAAAACGAAAGAACAGGCCTACACCGCATACCTGCAGGCGATTGATGACGGGATGCGGGATTTTGACGATTATGACGTCATCGGCCACATCGGCTACGCATCGCGGTTCTATCCGGGCGAAAACCGACAGATACACTATGCGGACTACGCCGACATATTGGACAGCATCCTGAAGCGCGCCGTACAGAGCGGCAAGGGGATTGAGGTGAACACCAAAGGCATCGAGACCACGGGCGATACCCTGCCGAACGAATCCATCCTTAAGCGGTATCGGGAGCTGGGCGGCGAAATTCTCACGCTGGGCTCGGACGCGCACAGCGCCGACCGCGTGGGTGACGCGGTGTGGGAGACCGCCGAAAAGCTGAAGGAGATGGGCTTTCGGTACTACACATCGTTCACCCGTCGCAAAGCCACCCAGGTGAAACTATAGATATAACATTATGTAAACCACGCTGTGGTTTACTTTTTTTCTCAAAAACAGTATACTAACAAGCGACGAAGAAAAGGAGCGGCAGACCACAGGATGCGCAAGGTCAGAGCGGAAGAAATCGAAAACACCGTTTATCAGCTGTTTTTAAAGACGGCTAAAATGCCTGCGCCCGATGTGGCCGAAACCTTAAAAAAAGCGGCCGAAACCGAGACCGGCGAAGCGCCGAAAAAGGTGCTGGAACAGCTCCTTGCGAATCTGACGCTTTGCGCGGCATCCAGTCTGCCGTCCTGTCAGGACACGGGCATGGCTGTGGTGTTCATCGATATCGGGCAGGAAGTGATGATTGAGGGCGATTTAAGTGCCGCTGTCAACCGCGGAGTGAAGCGCGCGTATGCCGACGGCTATTATCGAAAAAGCGTCCTCGACCCCATCACGCGGAAAAACACAGGCGACAACACGCCCGCCGTCATCCACTATGAGATTGTCTCAGGCGACCGCATCAGAATTTCAGTGATGGCCAAGGGCTTTGGCAGTGAAAACATGGGAGTTCTTCGCATGATGAAACCCTCGGACGGCATAGCCGGCATCAAAGCGCTGGTCGCCGAAGCCGTAAACACGGCCGGCGGTTCGCCCTGCCCGCCCGTCATTCTGGGCATCGGCATCGGCGGCACCATGGAACAGGCGGCCCTTTTGGCCAAACGCCAGCTCTTTCGGGATTTAAACGACGAAAACCAGGACGAAAGCCTTGCGGCGCTGGAGCAGGAGCTCTGCGGCATCGCCAATAACCAGGGCATGGGCGCCATGGGCTTCCCCGGCGATATCTACTGCCTCGGTGTCAAAATCGGCACCTTCCCGACGCATCTGGCGGGCATGCCGGTGGCGATTAACTTCAACTGCCATGCGGCACGGCACAGCACCGCGGAGATATAAACGGCGATGAAGAGACTGACATTACCGATTGATCAAAACGAAATCAATAATCTACACGTCGGCGAAGAGGTGCTGCTTTCGGGCAGAATCTATACGGCGCGCGATGCCGCGCACGCACGGATGCAGACCGCGCTGGAAGGCGGGCAAGAACTGCCGTTTGAGATTGAAAGTGCGTGTATCTATTACGCCGGACCCACGCCCGCACCGCCGGGCGAAATCATCGGCGCCTGCGGACCCACCACATCCAGCCGGATGGACGCTTATGCGCCCGCGCTGTATGACTTGGGCCTCGGCTGTGTCATCGGCAAAGGGCCGGTGGGGGACGCCGTGAAACAGGCGATTTTACGGAACAACGCGGTGTACTTTGCCGCCACGGGCGGCGCAGGGGCGCTGATTGCCAAATCGGTGCTGTCACTGAAGGAGATTGCGTATTCGGACCTGGGGCCCGAATCGGTCAAAGCGCTGGAAGTCAAGGACATGCCGGTGATTGTGGCCGTTGTTCGGAATGAAAACATATATAATAAATAAAAAGGGTAAAGGGGCTTAAAAGGAAACTATGAAACGGATTAGAGGCGTGTCGCTGACATTGTTTTTGGCGCTGCTGCTCATTTCAACAGTGTGCATCATCAATATCAGCACCAAATCATTTACATCGGAAATAAAGACCGTGGTTTTTAACAGCAGTGGTCAAAAGATACACGGAACCTACGTGCAGGGCGATCTGGATCTGGACAAAGGCGTCATTTTAGTGCACGACCAGGGCAAAGACAAGACCAGCATGACCGCGCTGGCTTCGGCACTGAACCGCGAAGGTTACACGGTATTTTACTATGATCTGCCCGGCCACGGCGAATCGGACGGGGAATTCAGCACCAATCTTTACACCAACGGATATCTCGAAACTACGCTTTCCAAAGCGATGGATAAATTCGTATTAATCAGCGGGATGGATATGGAGGATATCTTCATCGTCGGCGAAGGGCTGGGTGCCCGGAGCGCGCTGAAATATGCCGCCGCGTACAACACCGCGCAGGATCTGTACCTGATTGAACCCTTCACCACGCGCTCGGATTCCAACCTCATCAGTGATGAGCTGATGTCGGTGGGCGAACACAGCCATGTGCTGGTGCTGTATTCAGGGTTTAACCAGGATTACTGCAATGTTTTAGCGCCCCTGCTATATTCGGGTTTGACCAATGAAATCCTCAACACCAGCCAGTCGCGCAATATCAATCTGGCCGGAACGGTGGAGTTTGACCAGCTGGATTATGCCATCCCCGGACTGGAGCAGTCCTCAAACGCGTATATCAAAAAAATTGTGTTTAAGGTGGCGGCAAACGCCAACCGCGAGATTCAGGACGACTACTTCAACACGCGTTCCATTCTGTTCTTTTTGGCCATGTTCGGCATGATGGCCATGGTCTATTTCCTGGGCAAGGCCTTTGCGCCCTCCATGCGCGTCAGCAAAAAGGAAAAATCCCCGTATGGTTTCGGGGTTAAGCGGATGTTGCTTTCGGCGGTGGTCATCGGGCTGTACTTTTTGTTTCGGTATTATTATGCCGATCGGATGGTATACAAAATTTCGCCTTTCTATGACGATGTGCTGGTCATCTTTGCGGCCTATGCGCTGACCGGCCTCACTGAGCTGAAATTCCGAAAAGTCATCCACACAGGTGATACCGCGCTCGGCGGCGGAATTGCCTTCTTCGTCGGGTTTATCCTTTCAACCGGCATCCTGTTCTGGTCGCTGGCCGGATTCACCGGCTTCGATGTGTTTAAGACTAAATGGTTCTATCTCGGCATCTCAATCATCCTGTCTTGGGCGGCTTTTTACTTCTACACACTGGAATACAGCGTGATGTACATGAAAGGAGCGTCCGAGCTCGTTCAGCGATATCTCATCCGTCTGGCTTTTCTGGTGCCGCTCATCATGCTGTTCATCATGGCGTTTATGAACGGAAGCACCCAGCTCTATCGTATGGGTCTGCAGTTCGGACTCATCGCTTTTTGCCTGTACTACGCCGAAAGCCTTCAGCGGCTGGGCAACAATATGCCGGTATCCGCCTTCTTTCCGGCGGTGCTGTATGGGTTTATGACGGTCAGCTTCAGCGTGATGATTTAAAAAAAAGAAATAAAAAAGCGCCTTTCGGGGAAGTTCCCTGATCAGCGCTTTATTTTTTTTTATGCGTTATTCGTCAATCAGTACAGCCTTGATTCTGCGGACACCCGCCGAAGAGGACTGTTCCTTTTGAATCACGAAATGTCCGAGGTCGCCCGTGTTGGACGCGTGCGGTCCGCCGCAGATTTCCTTGGAGTAGGTGCCCATGGTGTATACCTTGACGATGTTGCCGTATTTGTCATCGAATATGCCGACCGCGCCCTGTGCTTTGGCGTCGGCCACGCTCATCTCCTCAATGGTAATCGGGATTTTCTTGGCAATCGCTTCGTTGACGATATCCTCGACGCGCTTTAATTCCTCGTCGGTCAGTTTGCGTTCAAAACCAAAGTCGAAGCGCAGGCGTTCGGGGGTGATGTTGGAACCCATCTGGTTTACTTCGCTTCCCAGAACCTTGCCGAGTGCATCGTGCATCAGGTGGGTGGCCGTGTGCAGCTTGGCGGTCACTTCGCTGGTATCGGCGAGTCCGCCCTTGAAGCGCTGTTCGGCGCCAGCGGCCGAAACCTTCTGGTGCTGCTCGAATGCGGCGTTGAAGCCCGCTTCGTCCACCGAGTAGCCCTTTTCTTTGGCCAGCTCCAATGTGAATTCCAGCGGGAAACCGAAGGTGTCGTAGAGATGGAAAGCGGCCTGACCGTCGATTTTTTTGTTTTCCAAACGCTGGGTCAGCTTGTCAAATTCCTTGAGCCCCTGACGGATGGTGCGCTGGAACCGCTGTTCCTCTTTGTCCAGCTCATCCAGAATGCGGTTTTCGTTATCAATCAGCTCAGGGTAAGCGCTCTTGTACTGCTCAATAACCGCCGAAGCGATATCCTTTAAACTGCCTTCGGCAATGCCCATCTTAAGCCCGTAGCGGATGGCGCGGCGGATGAGGCGGCGCAGGACATAGCCCTGATCCACGTTGGATGGGGTGACACCGCGCGGGTCGCCCAAAATAAACGACGCACAGCGGATGTGGTCGGCGATGATGCGGAAGGACTTTAAGTCCTCGTCATCCGCGCTGGCGTAGCGTTTGCCGCTAAGTTCCTCTATCTTGCCGATGATTTTTTCAAACACATCGGTGTCGTATACGCTTCTTTTGCCCTGCAGGGTGGCGATGGTACGGTCGAGACCCATGCCGGTGTCCACATTCTGCTGGGAAAGCGGTTCAAACTGGCCTTCGGCGTTTTTGTTGTACTGCATAAAAACGTCATTCCAGATTTCCAGGTACTTGCCGCAGGAACAGGACGGATCGCAATTCTCGCCGCAGGGTTCTTTTCCGGTATCGATAAACATCTCGGTGTCCGGTCCGCAGGGGCCGGTGGTTCCCGCGGGGCCCCACCAGTTATGCTTTTTGTCCAGGAAGAAGATATGGCTCTTGTCCACGCCGTGGCTCATCCAGTATTCAGCCGATTCGTTGTCGCGCGGCGCGTTTTCGTCGCCCGCAAAGCAGGTGAAATAGAGAATATCCTTGGGCAGCGCGAGGTACTTCTCGCTGGTTAAAAATTCATAGCTGAACGCGATGGCGTCTTTTTTAAAGTAGTCGCCGAGCGACCAGTTGCCCAGCATCTCAAAGAAGGTACAGTGGCTGGCGTCGCCCACATCGTCGATATCGCCGGTACGGATACATTTTTGAACATCCACCAGCCGCTTGCCTTCGGGGTGTTTTTCTCCCAAAAGATAGGGCACCAGCGGATGCATGCCGGCGGTTGTGAAGAGTACGGTCGGGTCGTTTTCCGGAATCAGCGAGGAAGAGGGAATGACGGCGTGTCCTTTTTCCCTGAAAAATTCCAGGTACATGGTTCTGAGCTGGTCCGAGGTCAAGTGTTTCATCGGGTTAATTCTCCTAAAATATATTGAAATTGACGGTTAAACGGTCTTTTTTTATGCCCAAACAGCAGGGATGGGCGTTCGCAAAAAATTATACTTTAGGCATCATAAAAAGTCAAACGCGATTGGGCTTTTTTGGCGCGAAAGCGAAGATTTTGACTTTAAAAAATGTTTTATGATTGTTCATGACACGGCGTAAAGAAGATGTGTTATCATTGAAAAGCGAACGCGCAGGGTGTAAAATATGAGTTGCAAAATAACAACTTTTTTTGTAATATGGTGTGCGCACGCAGAATCGCGTTTAATGCTCGGGGAAAGGTGGAAAAGCGATGTTTGAGCCCAAAAAAGAAGGCAAATTCGTCAATGCGCAGAATACAGGCAAATATATCGATGTTTCCATTGTTTTAGAGGAATATAAAAACGAGCGTAAGGCCGAAGAGTTTGAACAGGTCTTTACCATGCATTACCATGACCACGGGCACGGCGAACCGGTGGTGTTTGTACACGGCGCTTTTTCCAGCGCCTATACTTTCCGAAAATCCATGTTCCACGTGGCATCCAAGGGATATCGCGCCATCACGCCCGATCTCATCGGCTGTGGTTTTTCCGAAAAGCCGGATATCTTCTATTCGGTCGAAGACCAGGGCGTATTCCTGGAAGCTTTCATCAACACGCTGGGTCTTGAAAAGGTCACATTCGTGGCTTTTGCCGAAGGCGCGGCGTATGCGTTGGATGTGGCGCTCCGCATGCCGAATCGTGTGGATAGACTGGTTTTGATCTCGCCCGGCGGCATCAACATGAGCTATCCCTTCGGGTTGAAGTTCATGGCCACGTTTGCCGGAAAAGCCTTTGCGCGCTTTTTCTTTCATCAGCGCATGATGGAACACATCTTGAAAGAAGCCTTTTTTGACAAGACGCGGGTAACGCCCCGCATGGTCAAAAATTATTTTATCCAGTACCGCGATCCGCTGGCCAAAAACGTATTGCAGAAGATGCTGGCGCACTATGACGATTCGCAGGTTATCGAGCATTTAAATATGCTGGAACATAAAACATTGATTCTCTGGGGCATGGACGACGCGTACCACTCCGAAGAGATTATTGAATTCTTTAACACGGGTATTGAAAACGCGCATCTGATGCAGATTAGAAACGCAGGCTTTCTTTTGCATGAAGAGAAGTTTGAACGCTTCAACGATGTGCTGGTCAAGTTTTTAAACTGGCAGAAGATTGACGCGATGCCCGAAGAGGAAGACACCCCTTAAGAAAGGATTTGCGATGGCGGCCCCATCCAACAAAATCATGACCTTCGCAAATTCTAATCACAACATCGAAATCCCAAACGCATTTATCGAAGAACATCTGGTCTACGCCCCCGGCGACTTTGTCAAAGTCTATCTGGTGACGTGCTATTTTGCCGCGTTTAAAAAGCCGCTGGTTTCCGAAATCGCCAATCGGCTGAACACGCGCGAGACCGAGGTGATCGCCGCGCTGGAATACTGGCAGGGCCGGGGTGTGCTCACCATCAAAAATCAGGCCGAGACCTGGGTGGAACTGAAAGAAACCTCCGCCACGGGGAAAAAACGGGGAAGCCAGCTTTATACCGACAAGGACTACAACGACGCACTCCAAAAGCTGTTCGGCACGCATATCCTAAAGACCGGCGAGTTTGAGCTGATCTACGACTGGACGGATGTCTTGGGTCTGCCTAAAGAAGTGGCCATGATGGTCATCGAATACTCGGTGTCCCGAAAAGGACGCAGTGTGAACATCAGCTATATGAACGCGGTGGCCAAAAGCTGGGCCGAAAAGGGCATCGACAGCGTAGAGGCCGCCATGGCCGAGATTGACCGCTATGAGCGCATCAGCGGCGGGGCCAATCGTGTTTTAAGCTACATCGGCGTTTCGGGTCGTCTGCCCAGCCGCCCCGAGATGTAGCTCTTTCAAAAATGGACCACCGAATGGGGTTTTTCGCAGGACGCAATATTGACGGCCATCGGCGATATTTCGGCGACGACCAACCCCAGCTTCAATTATATCGATAGTGTTCTTGCCAGCCTGAAAAGCAAGGGTGCCACCACGTCCCGCAAGGTGAGCGAAACCAAGGCCGACGAGAGCAAAGCGCGGAACGAAGCCAAGGAGCTTTTGGGCATGCTGGGCTTAAAATTAAACCCGCCCAACATCAAACGCGTTTCGGCGCTGAAGGAGCTTTGCGCCAGCGACGCGGTTTTGAAGCTGGCTTTCGGCGAAGCGGCCAAGCGGCAGACCCCCAGCTTAAATTACGTCAAAACCGTGCTGGAAAGCTGGCAGGCGCAGGGGCTGAAAACCAAAGCCGATGTGGCGGCGTACCTCACCGGAAGAAACGACTTTCAGACCGGCGCGTATGCGCTGTTTAAAAAAGCGGGCGTCAAAACGGCGCTGAATGAGGCGCATTTTAACGCGTATTTAAAGTGGACCAACGAGGATGTGTTTGCGCCTGATCTGCTGTCGGCTGTGGCCGAAGCCAGCGCCGGCGCCAACAATCCGTTTCAGTATATGACCAAGATATTAGCCAACTTAAAGGAAAAAGGAATGCTGACCAAAGACGCTTTTGGAAACACCTCGGCGGCAAAAAAGGGCTCGGACGCGGCGATTCGCCAGCGGGCCTATTCGGCCGAGGACTTCCAAAGCGTGCTGGATGAGCTGGACTTTGGAACGGAGGCGGACGAATGAGCGCGGCCCACGAAAACGTCAAAGTGCGGTACCAGCAGATTGCCTACCGAAAGGCACAGCAGGTCGAGGAGACTCGGCAGAACGCATACGCCAAAGTGCCCGAGCTGGCTGGACTGGAGACCGAACTTCTGCAGGTCAATCTGGATATTCTCCAAAGCGGCATCAATAAAAGGCTGGATAGGACGGCTCTGAAAACGCGGCGCGATGCGCTGACGAAAGAAATCGCGGCCAAGCTGACACAAAACGGCTTTGCGGCCGATGCGCTGATCCCCAAAGCGGTCTGCGCAATCTGCGGCGACACCGGCGTTGCGCCGAATGGCGGGCGATGTGCCTGCTACGATCGATATCTCCTAGAGGCGCGCATCAAGGACAGCGGGCTGCCCGAGTACAGCGGGTCGTTTGAAACCTTCGACGCCGGTGTTTTCAGCGACGAAAAAGGCAAAGAAAAGGTCAGCCAGCGGCAGTATATGCAGACATTAAAAGAGCGCTGCGAGAAATATGCCGCGGCGGCGTTTGAAGACGGCGAAAAAAACCTGATTCTGATGGGGAGTGCGGGAACGGGCAAAAGCTTTTTGGCGCAGGCCGTGGTTACCCGCGCTCTGCAAAACGGGCAGATTGCGATGTACACCACCGCCGGACGGCTGTTTAAAGACTTCTACAACCACCGATTGGGCGAAAACGTGGATTTGGAGCGGTATGAGGACGTGCCGCTTTTGGCGATTGACGACCTCGGCACCGAAATTATGACCAAAAACGTCACCGTCGAGTATTTCTATAACCTCATCAGCGCGCGGGAAACGATGGGCAAGGCGACGGTCATCGCGACCAACCTGACACCCGAGGATTTTGTTTCGCGCTATGGCGACCGCATCTACTCCCGACTGTTCTCAAAAATCTCGGCCAAATATCTGATTCCGGCCGGGTACCCGGATATTCGTAAAAACTAGAGCCTGCAAGGCTCTTTTTTGTTGCCTATTGTCGAAAATCGGCCTGACTGGTATGATGTTTTTAATATTTGAAAATTCGGAGGCGGCAGGAAGTATGGAGAAAAAAAACAATCGTTGGGTAATTATCGCATGGCTGGTCATCATGCTGGCGGGCGCGGCACTGCTCTTTTCCGGCATCACCAAAGAGAGTCTGTGGTACGACGAATCCTATACCGCGGCCATCGTGAACCATCCGTTTGGCGAAATCATCACCATTTCGGGTGCGGACAGCCATCCGCCGCTGTATTACCTGATGCTCCGCGTTTTCTGTCTGGTTTTCGGGCGTTCGGTTCTGGCGCTTCGGTCTTTTTCCACGCTGGGCATTCTGGCGCTGGCCGCGCTGGGTATCGGCCCGGTGCGCCGTGCGCTGGGCAATCGATACGGCCTGATCTTTACGTTCCTGACGCTGATTATGCCGATCAGCTACTCGATGGCACATGAAACCCGCATGTACACCTGGGCCGCGTTTTTTGTCACGGCCGCGCTGCTGTTCGGCTACCTGGCGGTTCGTGAAAACCGCGTGAAGGATTGGACACGGTTCGGCGTTTTTGCGTTCTGCGCCATGTATACGCACTATTATGCGCTGATGGCCGTCGCCATGCTGTGTGTTCTGCTGTTCATCATGATGTTGATTGGGAAGAAAAAGCTGGCCCCGTTGCTGATCACGGGGGGAATTCTGGTGCTGAGCTATCTTCCCTGGCTCATCAATCTGGCGGCGCAGTACAGCCGCGTCACCAAAAGCTATTGGATTACCGAAACAACCGGGTATGTCATCAATCTGACCCTCATTTACCCGTTCAGCAACAAATTCTCGGTTGCCTGGTCCATTATTCCGGTGGAAGCGGCGTTTATCACAGCGGCTTCGCTGATTGTTTTCGGAATCATCATCCAGAGCATCAAAAAAGATAAGAACGTGACGCTGTCCATTCTGGCCATCGGCGTGTATGTGCTGACGCTGGGCGCGGCGGTGGCCGCATCCCATATCATCCGTCCGGTTTTGGTGGAACGCTATATGATGCCTGTGCTTGGTGCGTTTATACTGGGCCTGACTTTTGGTATCGGCTGTTTGGGCAAAAAAATTCTGCCCATCATCGGCTGTGCGGTCATTCTGGCGTTTGCGGTTCCCCAAACCTATTTCACCATGATTCACCGCTTTAACGGCCCCATGACCGAGGCGGTGGAATTCATCGAACCGCAGATTCAGCCCGGCGATGTGTTTTTGCACACCGATGAACAGACGCTGGGAACGTTTACCTACTACTTCCCGGAGTATCAGCACTATTACTACCAAAAGGAAGGCACGGGGGGATACAGCAACTATGATGCGTTCCTGCCCACCGGCGTGATGGTCGAATCGCCGGACGAGATAGAAACCACCGGCCGCGTTTGGCTGATTCAGCGAAATAACGGCACGGACACGCAATCCGCCGGAGAATGGATGCGCTCAAAATATTTTATCTTGAACGGCACCCCTAAAACCTTACGCGTGGATATGTCCTGGTACAGCATCGTCATCTACCCGGGCACGTTTAGTGAAAAATAGAATGTGGGACAATATAAAAGCGCCGGGTCTTCTTTTGAAAACTCGGCGCTGTTTTGTATTCTAAAGAGTTTTGGCGACGTCGGTTTTTTCCCAGGGCAGATTCAGCTCGGTGCGTCCGAAATGCCCGTAGGCCGCTACCTGCCTGTAGAGGGGACGTAACAGATCCAGCCGCTCGATAATCGCGTCGGGGCGAAGGTCGAACTTCTCCAAAACCAGTTTAGCCATCGCTTCTTCGTCCAGCTTACCGGTGCCGAAAGTTTCCACAAAGACCGAAACCGGTTTGGCCACGCCGATGGCGTAGGAGATTTCAATCTCGCACTTCTCCGCCAGACCGGCGGCCACCAGATTCTTGGCGGCGTACCGGGCCATATAGGCCGCGCTGCGGTCCACCTTGGTGGGGTCTTTGCCGGAAAAAGCGCCGCCGCCGTGCCGTCCGTACCCGCCGTAAGTGTCCACGATAATCTTGCGTCCAGTCAGGCCGCTGTCGCCCTTGGGCCCGCCGATGACGAACCGGCCGGTGGGGTTGATGTGGTAGACGGTTCTATCGTCTAAAAGGTGGGCGGGGATGGCTTTCTTCACCACCTCGCGGATGATGTCCTCCTGGATTGTTTCATGTGAAACATCTTCGCCGTGCTGGGTGGAAACCACCACGGTATCCACACGGACAGGCGTATTCCCGTCATATTCCACGGTCACCTGAGATTTACCATCGGGACGAACATAGTCCAAAACACCGGTTTTGCGAACTTCGGCCAGCCGTTTGGTCAGGCTGTGCGCCAGACTGATGGGCAGGGGCATCAGGCTTTCGGTTTCGGTGCAGGCGAACCCAAACATCATGCCCTGGTCGCCCGCGCCTTTACCCAGGTGTCCGCCCGCTTTATCCTCGGAAGAATGATCCACGCCCAGCGCAATATCGCCCGACTGTTCGTCGATGCTGGTGATGACGCCGCAGGTGTCGGCGTCAAAGCCGAACTTGGCGCGTGTAAATCCGATGTCGCGGATGGTATCCCGCGCGATTTTCTGAATATCCACGTAGCAGTCGGTGGAAATTTCGCCCATCACCAAAACAAGGCCGGTATTGACCGCGGTTTCGCACGCGACGCGTGCATTTTTGTCGCATTTTAAAATCTCGTCCAGAACGGCGTCTGAAATCTGGTCACAGATTTTGTCCGGATGCCCTTCGGTGACGGATTCTGAAGTAAAAAGTCGTTTCATGTTGTTTTCTCCTTTAAGCGTTAAAAAAACAAAAACCCTGCTTAAAGACAAGGTTGGATGTAAATCAGATTGAAATCGATTTAGCCCTCATCTTCCAAAGCGAAAGCCGCTTTGCGGGAGTTGGCACCGTGGCGAAAAGGTGGTTCGCCGGTTGCCGCAGTCATCATCGGGCCCGTTCCCTAGACTGCTCTTGATAAGGATGGTACAAGGCAAAGTATAATCAAACATGAGCAAAAAAGCAAGTTATTTATCATGGGCAGAAATTTTGCGCTTTGGCCCCTGACTTGCCAAAGCGCGGGGTGAGATGTTAGAATCTATGGCATAGTGATTTTTCACAGGAGGAACATTTCTGATGCATCCGATATTTTTCACCCTCTTTGGTTTCGATGTGCACTTCTATTCGATATTTTTCACACTGGGCCTGGCGGCCGGATGTTTAATCTTTGTTTTCGGCGATAGACGGCTTCGCAAGGATTTTAGAGAACCGTTGCTGGACGCGTATCTGTACATTCTCATCGCCATCATGATCGGGGCGAAACTGCTGTATGTTTTCATCAACATGAAATCCTACATCGGTCATTTGGATTTGATGTGGTCGGATTTCCGGCGTGGGTTTTTGTTCTACGGCGGTCTCATCGGCGCAGTATTCGCGATGATTCTGTTTTTCCGAAAAAAGGATCTACCGGTATGGTACTTTGTGGACGCGGCGGCACCCGCCATTCCCTTGGGGCACGCCATCGGCCGTATCGGCTGTCTGTTTGCCGGATGCTGCTACGGTTCGCCCACTGACCTGCCCTGGGGCATCATCTATCCGGCTTCCTGCCCGATTGCGCCGTCCGGCGTTCCGCTGCACCCTTACCCAATCTATGAGATGATCGGCAACCTGATTATCTTCGCCGTGATTATGTCAATTCGGTACAAGAGCAAGGTACCCGGACGCATGATGGCGGTTTATTTGATGGGCTACGGGCTCCTTCGGTTTGGGCTGGAATATACACGGGGGGACTTTGTTCAGACCATCGGCGTTTTCTCAGAGCAGCAGGTCATCAGTCTGGTGCTGTTTGCGGTTGGACTGGTTGGGTTCTTCCTGCTGGCCAAAATGAAACATCGGGATTTGGCTGAGTATCCTTTACCGATTAGACCGCAAGAAATCGCGAAGAAGCCAAAGAGAAGCATTTAGTAATTTTTAAGCTTAGTTGTGATGAGGGCGGTTTTTTTATCCAAGTGAATTAAAAAAGCACTTAAGATCTTGTTTTACTTCCGCAGGTAAGAGTGAATCGCGCATGCCTTGAACAGCGCCTTCAAGTCCGTACAACATATGAAGGCAGGCACCGGGATCCACATTGGCACGGATACGCAGAAACGCTTCGATTGAGCCCACTGTGCGCAATTGATCGGCGGTCAAAATACCCACCTGTTTTAGTGATTTTTCCAAAACCTTTCCTACGTTCGGTAAACTCGATAATTCAGTCATAATCTAACCTATCTTAAATGGAATTGTCACACCGGCGGCAATTCGTCTTGTGGCGTCCCTTATTTAGAGCGACGAATCAGGGCGTCCTGCTGTTGCCAAGCGTAACCAAGCACATAATCGATGTATTTCGAAGAAAGTTCACTGTCAAGATATTATAATAAAAAAGCACCCGCAGAACAACAACGAGTGCAAGTAATAAGAATTCTATTTCTTAACATAAATTGTCTGATAGAAATCACCAAGATGCGTTTTAGTGTACACACGGTCGGTAATCAGCGCCAGCAGGACAAAAGCGCATTTGATGGCATACGCCACCAGCGGATCCTGCATTTTGCCCACCGAGTTTTGCAGAACAAAGCAGACGCCGAACCACGCCACGAAACTGACCAGCGTCATTAAAATCGGCATGGAGCGGTTGTCGAACAGGGTGGAAGCGCCGCTAAGCGCCACGATAAACAGGATGCCGAGAACCAGATCGAAGGTGTAGAACAGAGCGCTGGAGAAATCCGCCGAAAGATTGGTGTGAACGGAAGCCAAAATACCGGCGCATGCGGCCAGCAGGTAGGCAAACGCGAAGGACAGGATATAAAGGCCCTTGTTTCGGCCCGTAATGCCTTTTCTCTTAAATAGCGATTTGCCGAGATTAGTCATATAGACCAGAATAAACGCGGCCATGACGGAAACCGAGACCAATACGATCGGAAGGATGCTGACCGTTAAATCGGTATAGGAGACGACCATAAACTGGGTGTCGCTTTCCAGAATGGTTTTGGTGTAAACAATGCCCAAAAGGAGCACGGCAAAGGACGAAAACACCGAAGGCACCTTGCCGATAATGGTTAAGAGACCCACCGCAAGACCGACAAACAGCGCGGCCGAAGCAGTCACAATCATCATCGGATAGATGTTGGTCTCCGAAAAACCGGCGGAAAGCAGAAAATAAGTGACCACTGTGACGGCGGGCAGACCAAGGTCGATGCTGCCGGTTCGTGCGATGACAATGGCGCCGAGTGCCAGAAGCAGCAGGGGCAGATAGGCCTTGACCGAGCTGAGCAATACGTCGGGATCCATGAGTCCGGTGTTCAACAAAAAGGACAGAACGATGACGGCGATGACCACGCAGAACAGCATTAAACCGAAGAACTTGTCCGAAACGCCGTTTTTGGTGCGCGCGATAAACACAGCCGAAGGCACCACACGCTTGTCGGGCTTAAAAGCCGCGCTGGGAATGGTGGTTGTATCCGGCTCTTCAGTAATACTGCCGGTCTCCTTGGCCCACGCCTTGGCTTCGGCCTCAATTCCGCTGTCCGCGGAAGAAGCATCGGCCGCCGCATCTTTACCCGAAACGCCGGCTTTATCTGATTTCCCCTTAAAGTTGAATGGTCCGGGGGCTTTGCTTTTTGACTTTTTCGCTTCAACCGGCGCGCCGCATTTTTCGCAGAAACCGACGCCCTCGGGCAGAGTCGCCTTACAGTTTTTACACTGTGCCATTATAATTCCACCTTTCGTTCAAATGACGATTCTTTTCTATATAATAATTATAAATCACGGGAATGTTTAACTCAAGTCAAATCAGAATAAAAAGCACCCGATTCTTTATGACCAGGTGCTTAAAATTCATCAAATTAGCTTAATCATTAAACAGATTGTCCACGCGTTTTTTTAATATTTCATTGCGCTCATCTTCCGTCTTCTGGGGTTTCTTTTTGCTTCTCTCAAACTTTAAGTCTTCGCTCTGGTCCAGCAGTATTTCCACTTTCTCTTCCTCGGGGCTGTTGTCAAACAGTCCGGGCATCAGTTTTTCCACCGAATTGCGCTCGGTTTTTTCGCTGATATGCATCTCCATCCGGCTGTCAAACTCGGGTTCGGTCGGTACTTCGCCGTCCTGCTCAATCTGGTCGGCTACCGATGTCAGCATGCGGGAGAAGATGCCGGGTTTCTTTTCCTTCTTTTCGGCGCGCGCCGCTTTTGGCGGTGCGGCGGATACGCCGGGGGACGCGCTGTTTCCGTCATCGGTTCCTAATGCCTGTTCACGGAAATTCCCGCGGGGTTCGGCAGGCGGCGCTTTGGGTTTCTCCGCTTTGGCGGGCGCAACGTCTTCTGTTTTCTTTACGGCTTTTTTCCGCGTGGGCAGCAGGCTGTCCATATAGCTTTGATAGTTTTCGGACACCTTTTCGGCGTTCTTGCTTTGGGGCAGTGCAGGCTCGGGAATCACCGGAGCGGGGTTGCTTTCGGGTACGGCGGCAGGGGCGCTGGCCGGTTTTACCACAGACGCAATGGGCGGCTTCGCAGCCGATGCGGTCGACGTTTCAGTTTCTTTTTTTACCGGAGCGGCGGATTTTGCATT